>Ga0209512_1000322_pt1 | contig 87752 bp, 111 predicted proteins | sample frozenSSSSmetaG_FD_184142 | JGI IMG/M metagenome (GOLD analysis project Ga0209512, IMG submission 184142) | Glacier valley bacterial and archeal communities from Borup Fiord, Nunavut, Canada, to study Microbial Dark Matter (Phase II) -... | ecosystem: Environmental > Aquatic > Freshwater > Ice...
ACTGTTGCCTATTGAGGCTAGAGGCATATATAAGTAGATAGATTTCATAGTTTAGCTAGACTCTATTCTACATGCTTTATCACACTTTTGCTTCCGTGCACACAGTCCATCGATACTGTGTTCAACAACTTGGAGGAGAAAACAAGCGGACGTTTCTTTGTGGTTGGAATAATTCAACTTCATTTCATCGCTCTGCGCACTTGAAACGTCATCAACAGAGACATTGCACCTTGCTGCTGCTTCTTCTCTCGCCCAATATTGGAGCGGGAACGTGTCCAGCATCGAGCACCTGCGCCCTGCTTCTTCACGCCTTTGCGAATGCACCGAACGACGAGAACTGTTTGGATTCTGGTCGGACTGTACGAGCTATGAATGACACGGGAGCGTTGAAATGACCAGACACCCTTACCATTCTACCATCATGCGTGCATTTATTGAGTACAATTATACTGAGACGTGATCATGACTGTATGATCTGTTCATAGTCGATCCAGCTCACAATCATACTACTTTCCGTGTGGAGTGATGCACAATGTGATACTTTTTTTATTTTTTTTATTTTTTTTATAGCTTGGACGGGCTACAGTGGCGCCTCCTGCCGCGGCCTCGAACATGTCCCAATTACACTTTACACTCTTGGAAGTTGGGCAAATAGACCCCTCGCGGGGGACGGAGCATGGTGCGGAGGGGTGTTATCTTTCGAGGTGTACCACTTGGAAGTGTCCGAGGGCCGGTGGCTTGCTCTGCGGTGCTGCACGAAGTGCCACCCGCCAAGAAACCCCCCCCCGGGCCTACGCTGGATAACTTGCTCTGGGCGGGTGGCAACGTCACATACGTCTCGTCCGATGCAGCAAGTACTATTCAGTTCCAAACATTGGAAAATGCAATAAATACAGGGCACTTCGTATCTCGAGGGTTCGCTCAGGCACGGACGGCTAGGCACTCGCCCGACACAGAGAATATAATATTTTTGCTTGCTGCTCGCATCAATTCACTTGGCGACTGTACACAGAGCCCGTCCTCATCATGGCACACCTCACACCCGGGACGCTCTTTGGGAATCAATTTGCTATGAGCGCGTGGAATAATGATCACACGCGCTTCGAGGCAGACGTCTATGAGCTAGAAGTGATCGGCAAGCTGCCCAAAACCCTCCACGGGGCGTTTTATCGAGTCCAGCCCGACCACGCGTTCCCGCCCATGTTTGGCGACGAGGAGGTGCCACTGAACGGCGATGGAAACGTGGCCAGCTTCTACATCAAGGACGGCCATGTCGACTTCAAGAACCGCTTCGTGCGCACGCCCAAGTTCCAGACCGAGCGGGCAGCGAGACAGGCACTGCTTGGCAGATACCGCAACAAGTTCACGGACGACCCGCGCGTTCAGAACATACTCACGCGGACGACCGCCAACACGCACGTCATCTACCACGCTAACAAGCTCATGGTGCTCAAGGAGGATGCGCGGCCGTTCGAACTCGACGCTGAGACGCTCGACACGCTGGGCATTGTCGACTACCAGGGCACCTTTCGCTGCCCGACCCATACCGCGCATCCGAAGGCCGACTCAACAACCGGCGAGCTGGTTGGCTTTGGCTACGAAGCCAAGGGCGAGGCCAGCCCTGATATCTACTCCTTCACCGTGGACAAGCACGGGCGAGTCACCGAGGAGGTCTGGTTCAAGGCGCCCTGGGCGTGCATGATCCACGATTTCTGGGTGACCGACAACTACGTCGTCTTCCCGATCAACGGCCTCAAGGCCAGCCTAGAGCAGATGAAGAAGGGCGGCGAGCACTTTTACTACGACGACAACCTCGACTATCAGCTGCTCGGCGCGAGGCAAAACCTGAGGATGCCAAGTGGTTTAAGACGCCGCGCGGATGTTACGCGCACACCATCAACGGCTACGAAGAAGACGGGAAGCTGGTTCTGGACGCTAATGTCTGGACCGACTGCCACTTCCCCTTCTTTCCTAATAGCAAAGGTAAGAAGTTCTTCACCGACCCAACCACCATCCGGGCACCAGTGCTCCGGTACCGTTTCGACCCCAAAGGCAGCACCGACCAGATGATCTATCCCGACCAAGTCGTGTGCGAAGGAGTGTATGAGTTTGGCCGCGTAGACGATCGTCTCTTAGGCAAGAAGTACTCAAGCTTCTGGATGCTCCATGTCGACCCAACCTCGCCTGTCCATGCAAATGACCAGGACACGGTGCCCGCGGCTGGCTTCAACACCCTCGTGTACTACAACTTTGAGACCGGCAATATGCAGTCGTACAAGCATCGCAACGACACCACCTTCCAGGAACCCGTGTTTGTGCCCAGATACGATGGCGCTCCGCCGGAGGACGGCTATGTGCTCGTGCTCGCCGATCTGTTCCGTGAGCAGCGGAACCACCTCTTCCTGTTCGAAGCCTCGGACATTGAGTCTGGCCCTATTGCGCAGATCAAACTGCCCTTGAAATTGATGGACGGTCTGCATGGAAGCTGGGTCGATGGAAGAGACGTTGACCAAGCTGCTAAGGCGCGTTCCCTCCCGGCGCAAAGCAAGTTCTGATGGCCCTAGCCCTAATGGCCGGGCGGGTAAGAGAGCTGAAGAGGGGTGGATACAAGGATTGATAATAACTAGACGTGAGCCATCTGGCTGATTTGTTATACCTTGAAATGCTAGTACTCTTGAAACTGTCTTGCTGCGTTGCGATCCTCGTGCCTTTTTATTGAAATTGATGAAACAAATCGCACTTATCTAAGAGCTTCTTCCTCCAAAGCTTTAAAATAAAGTAAAATAGTATTTTGGTCAAGCTTGAGCTAGCGTTGAATTAAACAGCAAAAGGGTAGTCCCATGTGGGTCTTACGCTCGTATAAATAAAACGTTGCCGCTAGAGAGTTACGACAAGATAAAGAATGACCCGCAGAAAGCACCGGGCTCAGCTACAGTGACTCTTCTAGATTAAAAAGGGATACATGGCTTCATCTGCTGTCCGTACAGTGTTCTTGTTGAACACAGTATTCGGTGAACACTGTGGGCACAGCATCGTTAATTAGCCCGGCGGGAGCAGACTAGGAACAGGATTCCAATTTTAGAAAAGTGGACAGGAGACTTTAATGGGAGCTGGTGAATATTCAAATGCCTTTTAACCCCTATCGCCGTCCTGGCCAAACCCTACGGCCAACCGGCGGCCGTGGTACAAAACAGCCACCAAACGGAGCCACCAAACGGAGCCACCGACCGAAGCCACCGAGCGGAGCGACCAAACGGAGCCACCTGAGGTGGATATTTGGAGTATCCCGGAGAACATGGGCCTCCAAAGCGCTCTGGAAACATAATGCTTCGTTAGTGTTTGCTCGCCTAGAGGGCAATCTTCTCGCGTCATTCCTAGGCCTAATTTACGAGGCGCTTGCCAGGAGCATTGGAGTATTTTGCGTCTTGTTGTCCGGGGCTCTCCTGGAGAACGATTTCCCCGCACGCTTGCCGCACTTGTACAGAACCTTTAGCAGCAGGTATTCTGAAATTCCTAGTGTGGCTTTCCTCGAAGGATGAAGTCTTATAATGTAAATTCAATGTGCTCCAAGAGGCTCCGTCATCCCGCATGGTATTGGGATGCGTGTACGCTTACCATGTAACAGAGGTTCCTCATAATCTATCGTGAATCTGTCCCGTAGCCACTCAATGACCATTAACACGCTTCTAGGGTGGCGCGTACGTTCTCTTACCCTTCCCTGTATATTCTGGGTGGGACTAGACAGGCGGGAATAAAGCCGACAATCTGCAGCCTCCATAGGCGCATTTCATCCTCTGCCATCACTCATTCGCAGGATCTAACTCGACAATACCACTTATTTGCGGCTCAACTGTCCATCGAAATGGCATCAAATCCACCGGGGCTATGCTGTCTAACGGGCTTCAAACATGAAGGGACACCAGAAGGGGAAATGAAGCAGATTGGAGAGAGCAAGTGAAATCTGGATACCCACAACCGGGGAGGGCCATTAGCTTATTGTGATGATCCAGCACCGACATATTTCACGAGCCCTGCGGATGGGAAAAATGCCGACAGGGCCATCATATATCTAAGTGATATTTTTGGAATATCCAATAATGGCAAGCTCCTGGCAGATGAATTGGCGCGCCAAGGATATTTAACAGTATATCCTGAGCTCCTACATGGAGACCATCTCACCTTGGACGATTATCACTTAGGCAAAGTCGACATGGCTGAATGGTCTTCTAGACATGGCCCTGAAACTGTGGACCCTATCGTCCAAGCTACAATTGACTACCTTCGGAATATACTAGGGGTTAAGAAGATTGCGGCTGTTGGCTACTGCTTTGGCGGAAAGGTAAATAGGGCCCCCAAATTCTATCTTTACCCATAACAAGTATTTATTGGCATTTATTTACTTTGCCACAGTATGTTGCACGTTTTCTCAAGGACGGGAAGATTGACTCTGGATTTACTGCACACCCGTCGTTTATCACTGAGGAGGAACTAGCTGGGATTCAGAAACCATTTTCCATAGCTGCGGCCGGTATGTAGCCTCCAATATGGCGCAAGATAGCGCACACTCAACGGTCAACTAACAATCACTTCACGTTAGAGGACGATTCAATTTTTCCTCAAGAGAAGCGCTTCGAATCAGAGAATACCCTAATCAAAACCAAGCAGAGATTCCAGATCAATCTCTTCGGTGGGGTGAGTCATGGATTCGCTGTTAGAGCAGACTTGAGTGTTCCGGAGAGTGCCTTTGCAAAGGAGGTCGCGTTCGCTCAGGCTGTAACATGGTTTAACTACACTCTTTGATTCCGAGAATTCCAATGGTCGAATAGTTAGGCAGCCCTTACATGTACGTCACATAGACTGTCATTTTTGAAGCCTGACCTAGTTTCTGCTCCCCGCGGCGCGCCTCGATTATCGTGAAAATATGCACCAGCCGGACGAAGTCGACATCGAACATGCAGGGCTGCCGCAAGGGTCACCGCTCTTCCCAGTTCTCTTTCTCTTTCTCTTCGTAAATGCAAGTTTGATCGATATTCCTATCACCAGGAGAAAAGGCGCAATCGCATTCGTCGAGGATTATGCGCGATGGACAGGGGAGCATATCCGCCGAGGTCAATACAACAACACTTCAGCGGAAGGTCATTCTACGGGCGCTGGACGGGGCGTTGCGATCTGGGGCTACTTTCGGGGCCGAAAAGACGTCGTTCATCCACTTCACGAAGAACCATCGGCAACGCCAACTCCCCGCTGTGTCGCTAGACGTGGACGGGGCGGCAGTGGCGCTGGCATGTGAAGTTAAGGTTCTCGGCCTGATACTCGACCAGAACCTACGATTTGATTCGCATGTTGGAAAAGCTTCAGGCAAAGGAATGATGGCCGTCCTTACACTGAGACGACTCCGCGCATCACCGCCACCGGTAGCTCAGCAGCTTTTTCGTCTCCACGGTTGCTTCGGAGGCTGACTATGCAGCATTCGTGCGGTGCTCTGCGCGAAAGGACACTATCGTAGCCCCAGGAATTGGACGGCCGTTCGAAGCTATCCAACGGGCCGCGAGGCAGGCCATAATTTGTGTATTCCGGACCACCGCTCTTGCGATCGCTGAAGCTGAGGCGCGAATTAAGCCGATCTGTGTATGACTCCGTGCGCGGGTCATGAAGCATTGGATTACCTGTTCACACACTACCGAGGGGCCATCTGTTCTGGCCCTGTCGGATGGCAGCAGTCGCACAGGAGGCAAGCTATCCGTCACCGTGCAAGATAATGTTGAACATCGGGTATTTCGCCCATCCGTTCCCCCTATTCTGGGGCCCGGGTCACGTGACCCAGGCGGATCGACGAGATGAAGATCAACGAGATGAAGAGTCTTCACCCTATGCCAAGACCAGTGATCGCCCTATTCAATGGGCACATAAATATATATATATTCATAGACTATATAGATTTATAATACATGCTTTTATCAATCGATCTTCCGTGCCACCATACTATTCAGTATAGTGTTCAACAGATAATGGCGAAGCATGGGTCACAATGCCAACCGACGAGGAGGTCATTCGGCCTTTCCCATTAGACCCGTGGCAACGATCTCTCTGTGAGTTGATTACATCGGTGGGATCGAGCATAGACGAACTGCACAAAGCCGGCCATGCCTACATTTGGCTGTTTACCAGTATCAGCGTCCGCAATGATTTGGTTGGAACAGGCCTGGTTGCCCGCGTCCCTTTGAACCGGACGGTCGGTAGCGACGACGCGCTCAATGCTCACTACGCCCAGTTAGGGGCGGTATTGGAGGCAGTCTCGTACGTCAAGACGATGCTCCCTTGTATCCAGACGTCACCGTGAAAAATACACCCCACAATCATTGTGAGCAACACAACAGTTTTGCAGTCGCGCGCGAAGTCGCATCTTCAAGGCCGGCAGGCTCTTATCATCCAGGTCACCGAGGCAGTTGACCGATTCGTCAGAGATGGGCCCTAAGGTCAACCTAGAGGGATGAGGATGGAGAGAGTACGGAACGAGCGCATGGCCTTGGGCGCGAAGCCACAATAGAGAACAAGGATATGGATCCTCCACCGTGGGCACGGGTTCCGCTCCGAGTGTCGGCGTTGCGATGGACTCATGTTAGCGCGGTAGAACACCGGAAAAGCCGGTTTTCGACAGTCAACCGTTGGTCAGTTCACACGTCAGTTAGATTCGGCACTCCAGGGTCCTCATATGGAGATACTCTATGGTTCGCTCAACTGGGAAAAACCATACATCTTAGCCCAGCTTCGCACGGGACATGCCAGGCTTAGCGGATATCTTCATCGAATCGGCCAAAGTGACAGTGACCTCTGCGGGTGTGGCATCGAACGTGAGACGGTATCGCAATTCTTGTTACATTGCGCGCGGTGGATGTGAACAGCGTCGCGCCGTTATTGAGGTAGTCCAGCTTTGGTAGTCTGTCAGACATGCTGTGTGACAAACCAGAGAGTATAGGAGGGGCGCGTGACCGGAATAGGAGAGCATGGGAACCTAACATCAAGGTCGTTAAGGCAGTCGTTGCATTCGCAGTTGAGACTAATAGGTCGGCGACTTGAAGTGTGCCAAGATGTGATATTCGATGGGCAAAGTCATGTGGTGAACCTATCTAGTGTACATATTCAACGGCGCAGTGCACACTAGCTAGGAGGTGCATACAATCGAGGTCGTGAAAAGCCTGAGGAATCTAATAATAATAGTAATAATAATTATGTAGGTTTTAATCTAGCCTTTCTCCTTATCCAAGTATTACACCATCCACTTCCTTAGGGCGACTATGGAGAATAGTCGAATATACGACCAATGGTAGGTGCTATATAGTGTAGAGGGCTATGGTTATAACGTGCAAGTTAAATCACTGGTTCACAGGCTCCATTGGCGTACAAACCGCCCATACGCCTTTGCAGCAAACCCAACCACAGTTCGAAACAGGAAATGGAATCTTCTCTAGTGTGGAAATGCTTTGATTCCTTCAAAATCAAAAATGAGGATCTGTAGAGTTTATGGATAAAAGACACAGCTTGTCTTTTCTCCTGTTAAGTTAGCAATTTGTGGCAAGATCACCGTTAACTTGATATAAGACTAAGGGTGCATTCTAGAGTACCTAGGCAAACAATCCCATTGTAAGTTAGGGATACCTTTACTGAACAAGAAAAAATAGTGGTAAAGTTTATTATAAGCAGATTATTCAACGAGTTCCGTCATCTAGTGGATAAGAACGGAATCTTCAGAGTTCCATCATGACGTGACGATGGGGGATGTCATCCTACTCTAGACATTCAGCAGATACTGCAGGCAGTCCAGGATGTGACCTAAACTTAGATATAACTTAGTGGTGGTGCAGTCATTACCTCTAAAGGAAGAGAATTTCATTCGTATTTCCAAGGATACAAAATACCCGTCAACTACCTCGCCAATTTTGACCCTGTTGTATAAACTCTGACTAGCACGCAGTCGCCAGATATCTTACAACGTATACTTTGTTGAGATTTAGGTTCTGATAGTACAGAGTATATAATAAATGCAAATGTACCATAGTTAAATCTATACTCTCTAGCTGTCTAGTTCGCGGCTTTGTATAATGTAGTGTCAGGCTTTCGCTTTAATTCTGAGCCGTAATATCAACCATTGGAACGAAACAGCTGGTTTATGAGGGCTTACACTGACAGAGAGATCATAATAGATACTTGTCAGCTAGAGATCAGGAGGGATTAGGCCGCAACTGGCCTATGGGTGCATGATTTTCATCAGAGAACACAAAACCCGTAGAGACACTCAGCGGGACAAGCCCTATATGTTCTGCGGGGGAAGCCGGCCTACTCTCCTAGTAGGCCAAATACCCTGCTTTCCAGGAGATAGGATACCTTGGGGATCCAAACTACTCTAGGAAGGTCATGTTAGACGAAACTATAGCAACTAGGATAGCAACTGAGGCTATTTACTCACCTTGAGGGCCTCCACAAATCGTTTATATATATGACCATTGTAGCTGTATATGTCTTGGACAGCATCTGCGGATCTGTTAATGACTGAAGTTCTTGAGTGACGAGTTTATGAGGGCCATGACTCACCCATATGCTGCACATGAGATCGGTAATTAGCAAATCCGGCTTTTTTTGCTTCGGATAGCAAGATCTTGATGATCTTGCGGCCACTTTCACGTTGCTTAGGGTTGGTCTTGTCATAGACATATTCCTGGACAAAGAGAATGTGCTTGGAAAAGACGTGGCAGCAAATGAAGGGATCAATCCCTTGCTCTTCCATGGTGGCCTTTGCCTTCTTAAACCACTCCAAAACTGTCTTCCCATCACAGGGCAGGATGAGAGTGACATCGATATGTGCGCCGGCGCCGGTGCCATCCGCAGGCAGATTGTAGTCTGCCAGCTTAACTGGACCCATGGAAGGAACCCCACTACTGAGAGTCCCAATCTCCTGGTTATCCACCGGCTTACCGTTCTTCCCTTCGAATAAGGTGTTCTCCAGCCGGGCGTGCGGAAGCTTTTCGGTAAGAACCTCCTTTACCCTGGCCCAGCGGGCGAGCACCAATGCCTTTGGCCCATACAAATCAAAGGAAATGCGCCAGTAACCCGTATTGTACTTCATCTTCATGGCGGAAATGGACTCCGGAGTCAGTGGGCCTGGCTCCCGTTGCTGCGTAAACTTTTGCGCGTTATGGGACGCGAAATGATTAATATTCGTGATCATGATCTGATTCTGTGTGATACCCTCTCGGTCTAGCTCTTGGAATGCATCAATAGCCGGTGAGAGGTCGACGACTTCGGGACAGTGGACCTTGACATTCATAAAAGTCGCCGGGGCGGGATCCACGGCGACGGCCAGCTTAGTGACAATGCCCAGATTGCTTTGTAGGAAGAGGCCGTCGATTTGAGGGCCGAAATTGTTGGCACAGACATGCGTGCTGGGCGCATCTGGAATAGCCCACTGACCCGTTCGGAGGGTCTCTCCTGACGCCAGCACCACCTCCATGCTGCCAATGTGATGCTGCCGGTCCCCAGTCGGCGTGTAGCCGTGTCCGCGGTCAAGCGTCTGAGACGAGGAGTCAGTTTCAACCAGTGCGAATTGGCAGACAAATGGCTGGGAATGACTTGGGATAAGGATGACATACATTACCCACAACGCTTCCCCATCCGAGCGCGGGGACGGACATCCAGAGATCCAGCTCGTGTTCGCGGAAATAATTGTGCACATCAAAGAAGGTGACACCTGGCTCTACCACGATGTAGGCGAGTTTCTCGTTGACTTCTAGGATCCGTTTCATGCGTTGCAAGGACAAGACCACGGAGCCGGCCAACCGGGGAGCGGGCCCGCCATATCTGCCGGGAATATGGTGTAAGCGTGTGATCTGGCCACGAAGGGGGGAAAAAGACATACCCAAAATTCTTGCCTTGTGAGCAGACCCATAGCGGGACTTGATGGTCTCTAGCAACCTTCAGAATGGCCTGAATTTCTTCTACGGATTCTGGACTGGTTTTGTTCAGCGCGCCGTTCAGGTGCAGGACATGTCAGGGCGAATCTAACCAAATCCCAGCAGACGCCTCAAACCCCTCCTCGAAGAGGGGATACGGATCCCGAAAATTGGCGAGATCGTTGCCAGTCACGACGTTCTCTTCGCCGATGACGGCTCGAAACTCGTTTAGGGCCAGCTGGAAGCTGTTCGCGTCGTGGCCGGGGGGAAGGGTGGGAGTCCCCGGCTTTCGCGTTCGGAATGCATTGTCGTGATGCGCCTGAAGTTCGGGATTTTGGTACCACTGAATCATTTTGTCTTTTGTCCTGTTCCTTTCAATGAATCATTCGCCTTAGATGCCTCACGTCACAAATGCAGGCGTGAGGAGGGATGGGCCAAGACGGCCTTTTTATTATATGGATGGATCCCTGACATGAGTTCCCACGACGCTGAAGCTAAGCTTTCAGGGATAGACAGACAGGTCGTCACCGGCTTCCGAGGGTGCGACTGAGCTGGGTGGCGCTACGATTGTTGGAGATCCAGGCGCCACTCGCGGCTAGAACACAGGGGCTACCAAACGTGTGGCAATGGCTAACAAGGTCGCCACCAGTCTCGCGTCCTCCCGCACGGTGGACCCGCACGGTGGGGAGCTGTCTCTTGATGTTATTGTAACGACGTAGGACCTGCTAACCCCACCCTACCCTCGAGTGGCATCGGCTTCGTCAACGTGCGGAGAAGCCCTCGCCCCTGAATTCGTGGAGCAGCCACCTAAGTAAGGATTATACATAGCCGACCGAGGGCGGACGACATGCTTGTCTCCTGGCAGATCCCGACCGGTTGGCTCCACGATAATCCGTTGTCTTCTATATATTGAATGACCACCCTTAATCTTCCGATCTTTTCAAAGCATTTACCCCGGTCCGATTACCCGCATATTTCTCTTTCGGTGGAAGCAGATCTTGAAGGTAAGCCCGGTTATGTCTGCCTTAACACCGCGGAAACGACTGCTTGCCTATACTGACCAGAAAGTTGAAGCAGACGTGCAAACTATGTCATCACTAGCGGGGAAAGTCGCCCTGGTCAGCGGTTCCTCGATGGGACTGGGCGCCGCGATCGCGCGCGAGTTGCATAGTCGCGGGGCCTCGGTGGTCATCAATTACCCCTATCCCAGCGAGAAGGCCAACGCGGACCAAGTCTTGCAGAGCCTGGTGGCCGGGTCGCGAGCCGTCGCGATCGCGGCTGATCTGTCGACTCAGGAGGGACCGCGCAAGCTGGCAGATGAAGCAGCCAAGGCGTTCGGCAAGATCGACATCCTAGTCAATAGCGCCGGCATCAACTGTCTTCCGCTCTTCCTAGATGACCCAGACGACGCCAAGGTGGAGAAGGCGTGGCACGATGTCAACAACCTGAACGGCCGGGGAACCTTCTTCCTTACTAGGGAGGTGTTAAAGCACCTCTCGCGCCAAAACTCGCGTATCGTCAATATCGGCAGCGATATATCTCGCAGCCCGGCGCCTGCGTCCAGTGTCTATGCCGGCTCAAAATCGATCGTTGAAGCCTATACGCAGTGTTGGGCTACGGAGCTGCCGCGTAAATACGGATGCACCGTCAACGGCGTGGCTCCGGGTCCTATTGGCACGGATGCTTTTCTTGCCGCCCCTAAAGAAGTTCGAGACGCCCTACAGCCTATAACAGACGCCACTCCGGTTGCCGCCCGTCTAGGAACGCCGCAAGAAGTAGCGTGGCTGGTTGCTAGCCTATGCGAGGAGAGAGCAAGCTAGGTTAATGGTGCCTATATTCCTGTCTCGGGTGGATCCCCTATATTCTAGTGACGACTGTGAAACTCTGTGATCTGGGAAGGCCGTCATCAAGGGAACCTTGATATGGCTATGAAGAGCCGTGATTTATATTACCTTGAATGCAGTTTAACATATTTATGGTATCTTGAGTGACAACATTCTGTAGGAATATGATGTGTAAAAGGTGCTTGATTGTAAAACTATGTAATCTAGGAAAGGGCTCTCATAATATAGAGAGCCTGAAATAAAGGCTCAAAGGCTAGTGTTTGATGCATAGATGTTTCCATGCATCGTCATGATAATTCTCATGCATTCTCTAAATTCTCATCAAACGGAGAATGCCCGGGTGCCTACGGGCACCAAACCCTTTATTCAACACATTCTCCGTTTATTTGTCGAAATTGAGAATCATCTTAGTTCTAGGCCAGTGGCACCATGCTTGTGAATGTGCCCTAGCCGTCCTTTCCGATTCTAACGTTGACGTGATATGAACGACCCGTGTGCGCTTTTTGCTTGCGTTTCTCATACTTGTCCAACAATCTTAAGCTTTCGTTCTGGTTATTTTGGTCTGTTGTTCTGATACCAACCTCGTTATTTCCCTCGTTGTATCAGCACTTCATATTTACTCAAGTCCTCAAAATCCTAGTATGTTAAACGAACGAACCTTGAAGACTTCAAATCGAGTAATGCTTTTTGATATGGAGTGTCAACAATGTCCAATCAATTAAATGGCCTTGTGGAACCAGTTGTATCTGCTCGTCATGTCGAAGTAACTCAACTTGCCGAGGATGTTCCTCGGGATCATCATCAAAGAAACCCCTTCAATTGGCCAAAGGTTGCACAGATACTTCCCATACTGGATGACCAAGATTTTGACACACTGACTGAGTTTGTAGTGCAAGATATTCTTCATATGTGTAGTTGGCATGATCACAGTATTGAACAGGACCCTAGCCCTTCGTTGCCACGCAACGCCTCTGAAGCCATTGCGTCTCATTTCCATATAAGAAGCGGGTCTTATTGGCATCCCTTTGATTTTACACAATATTTACCGTCGGCTGTGCCGTCAGTCCTAGTTTTGGAGTCTTGATTGTTTTAAGAATTCTTGCTGGGTTGAATGCTTCTGCGCCTATTGCTGTCATAGGGCCCGTATGTGCAGACATATATCGAAGTCCACGTGAGAGAGGCTAAGTGTTGGAGGTATTCACTTCCAATAGCTGTATTTGCATCGTATGATTCTCTCTGTTTGTAGAACATGAGAGAATCTTCACGGGAGGAAAAAAGTTCAATGCATGAGGGCTCTCAAACCCTCATGCAAACGCAGGAGATCATGCGAACGGAATACTAAATACAAATAGAGATCCATGGTCTAGGTAGTTTCAATAGAATCATGCTTTCTCAACTCTATTTACCGCTGCCCACAATTATCATATTGTGTCCAACATTCTGGAGAGCCCCAGTGGGAAAATATGCCCATCCGTAGGCTCTTATCCAATTGAACCTAAAGACCCGACACGATGGCACCTTGGGGTCCTGCGGGGACCCCAGTTGGTCAGTTTTTGTTGCTTCCTAGTTAATTGAAATTATTATTAATGACCCTCGGGGCTCGGAGTCATGGGAAGACGCCTCGCACCATTGCTTTTACTACTGCAACACTAAAGCCTCAGCGAAAAGTCATTGACGCACCCTCTGCTTGGTCACTATTGAAATCTGGTACCAATCAATTCCTTTGATGTGGGCCATCTATCTATTCATTTTCATTTCTACCATTCAAGTCACTCAGCTAAGGGTAATGTGCCTTATCACTTCCACCATGGTTTTCGTGAGTGCTGTATAGGATGGAACCGCCTAAGCTCTGGAACAAATCCGATATTTCAGCACATCTCATTAACAATGAACGCATTCTTGCTACGGATAATATGCTATGCATAGTTCATATTCCTCGTCACCGTGGTATTCTAACTACGCGTTCCTAGCTGCCCGTTTCGGCCCGGCATAACGAGTCCCATCTCATTGCCGCCGTTCTGTTCCATGAAAACCTTAACCAGGCATTTGCGGTTGGTGGGGTTCAATCCAGAAACCCCCATCGTCGTAGAATACATAAATCTAGTCATACTTGGCAAACACCTGGCTCTCAGCCTCGAATTCTCTCATGATCGTGGCGCGTCTCGCTTCGGATCTTGGCTTGATGTCACATAAAAAGTCGTTTGCGCAGACCAAAAACCCCTCGCAATACCCAGTCACAGGATCCGTATCTGGCATGACAGTCTTGCCATCCTCCTTGCCCGGTGCAAAGGAGAATCCCCAGAGCAGCTTCGCCATGGCGAGGAACAAGTTCCTCTCCCCGACGTGGATGCCAGGACACAAGCGTCTTCCAGAGCCATAGGCATAGTGATCGCGCTTCTTGTAGTCGGCGGCAGTGGCGAGCTCCGAGGCAAGACCTGAATACCCCTTGTAGTGATCTGGGTCGAAGATGTCGGGGTTGGGGAAGCGGGATGCATCGTGGTGCATGCCCCAGGCGTTGATGATGACCACCTGAGCATCTTGTTAGTGGACGTGTGGTATGGATAGGATTGATTATCTTACGGTTCCCTTTGGGAGAAATTTTCCATCGATCCAGTCATCTGCGTTACTATTCAGCTACGTCGCTCACGAGATTTGCCATTACGATTGTCTTTCATACCTTCTGCCAGGGCGTGTGGGAATCCAAGAGGGACAACACTTCGCCATCGCATGGCCTCTTTCACTGTAGCTGCCACATAAGGAAGCTTCGCGTAGTCCGACCACACAGGTGATCTGTCCTCACCAACCACGGCGTCGATCTCTGCCTGCGCTTTACGCTGGATTTCTGGCCATCTTGTCATGGCTTGGATGAATGAGATGATGGTTGCGGACGTGGTGTCGGAGCCTCCTTCCATTAGGACGCCGCCAAGAAAGGCGAGCTGGTGTTTCGTGAAGCCAAGCTTCTCATTCTGATTAAGAACAGTGTCCATGAAGCAGTCCTTGACGATAGAGGCTTCTCGTCGTGTGACGACTTTGTCCACCATGCTGGCATATAGGCGATTCATGTCGTCGCGCACAGCGCTGGCTCGTGAGCGCCAGCGACCGAGGAACCTCTCAGGAATGTAGTGTAGAAAAGGGTAGATGTCAACCGGGGGAGTATTTCCCGTCTCCATGACCTTCGACCAGTTCTCTAGAAGATGGTAAAGGCTCTTCATATGCTTCGACTCAATCGTTGGAGTACGTATCCCAAATACTAACAATTCTTGTAAGCTAGGACTGCTTTCGGAGGGCTTGGGGAAAGACTCACATAAGCTCATGATAATACTGTTACTATACCTCTTTGGATGCCACATATGTTGGTCAGGGCGCAGGCAAAAGTCTCGCATCATCTGCACCGCCTCTGCATTTTGCAGTTTGATGTGCTGTTTCTCGACCATGCTCTCCATAAAATATTGATGGACGACTTTGCGAAAACTTCTCCACACATTTCCGTAGTTCATGACGAGCAAATGGTCGCCACCGGTGATGATGTCGTTGCCAACGAAAGACGGGGGGCGATTGCTATAGATGGAGCTCTTCTTGTCTATTAATTCCTTCACCAGCCGTGGGTCAGTGAGAACGACAAGGTTTCCAGATCCGAGTTTGAGGCTGTAGATCCCGCCGTATTGCCTTGCCCACTCCGTAAACCTGGAGTTGTGTCAATTAACAGAAACAAGGATGACTTTCGGAAACCGTACTTGAAGTGGGCACCCTTCGTGGGCATCTGATGAAGATTTCCAATGATTGGTAGCGTTGGAGGTCCTGATTTCCTATTAGCACTAAACAGTCAACATAGGGTTATATCGATCTCACCATTGGGAAGATTGCGCTCCCTATGTCCAACGAAAATGATGGTATATGTGAGGAGGATGAGAGCACCCGCTGCTGCAATGACAATGATAGTCATGCTTAATATATAGGAGATATAGGAGAGTACGGAGTACTCCTCCTAAGGTTTGCCTATTGAGGATCGTCGATATGGGAAGGATAAGCACAAACGCTGGAGGAGATTGTAATCCGAAATTCGAGGAGGAACGCCACAATGGAGAAAAAGCGCTCTTATGCAATTGCTTTATATGGCCATAATTGAACGCAAGATGTTCGAGGGCAGAATGAGAAGGTATATATGTATTGTATTATATCCCCGCAATCAATGTCGTTGAACCCCGCAGATCCCCTAGAAATAAAGTGTGGAGATCTGGGGATGTGGGGTTTGGAGCGGGCGGGAGGAATATCGGTCGAATTCTGATTAGTCGAGAGACCGTCCCGGGAACCCGGACTTTGCTCGATACTCCGAGAAGATGGCCCGCGTTCAACATCACCCCCGTAAGGAATCCGACCGAGGAATAGGCTTCATTTCTCTTCGAGGTAAGGATCCTGATCACGGCATATGGCCATAATCCTAATGGCGCGGTACTTTGAAGGGAGATAGAACAGCACGTTAAAGTCGTACGAGACAAGACCTTTAATTGCTCCATCGGGCTCAAACTGGACCTCCTCTCTAAGCAAAACGACTTAATGCTGGACAACAAGTCAAAGTTGTTGATTTTTGTTAATTCAAAGTTGATGACTTCATTAGCTCATTGAGTCTCGTTGGTTAGTGTGTATATATATACTTTCCTTCTGGCTATCGATCATGGCAGCTCATGCGCACTTCTCCTTGCCGACAACTCGGGTTCTCGTGCCTCTAGGTCCCGCCGCCTCGCGTCCAACTCTTCTTCGCGCGCCATAAGAGGTGTCGAAATCGTGAGAGTACTATCGGCCTAAACAACTGGTTGCACTTGTACACTCGTCGCCGCCAGCTCCGGCTTCTCCGCCAGCCATAACGGATCTGCGGGCACCCGCGCGGCTGCTAACGGCTCCGGCTCTGGGTTCTGTGGCGGAGACAGTCGCTCACCAATCGACTCCAGCTGGGCTTGCAATGTTGCCATCTCCGCCTTGCGTTGGAGTCTTCTCTTGTGTCGTCAGTAGCACAACCATCAGAGGAGGCATGTTATAATCATCATGACGCAGGAGATGATGATTCCAGCAATAATCCAAGTAGAGAATGGAGGGGATCCGCTAGCTTGAAGAAGATGATCCTCCGAAGCTTCCTCCGGAACTCGATCTACAGGTCGTGGCCAGTGTCGCGCGGTGCATGCGACCTAGGACTTCATTCTCAACGACAAGACCATTTGTTGAATAGAGAGGGTCGTGCCTGCGAGGCACCGGAGGATTCTCAGGAATATGAGAATCCAGAGGAATCTTCGCATTATGCATGGATGATTCCATGCATATATCCATCGGCTCTTTGAGCCTTTGTCACTGCCAATCTATATTAGAATAGATGGCCCATAGCATAGTTAATTAATTAATCAATCACTTTCATTTTCATCTTTCTACTGCGTATGCTCTATTTTCTACACCATTTACCCTTGTTCTCTGTAGAATTAAATAGGTTGTAAATTGAAGCTGTCTAGCTAACTATGTGTGAATACTAAGCGGTGAATCCGATGATTCACCACTGCCTAAAAAATAAGGCTACAATATATATAGCACGTGTTTTTTCCCACACTCTCGACGCCTCACGAGCTACTGCCGTTAGGAGATTTAACTAGCTCCATTAACTACACTTTTTTTTTAAGAAAAAAGGAATAAAGAAAAAAGAAAAAAGGTATGGCTGCATTTTCCTAAAAAAAAAAATGGATATTTTCCAATATCATTGTATGATTAGATGTCACATGATGTTAGTGACGTACACGACTAGAAGTGATAACATTTACACTTTTCTACTCTGTCTCTCTAACTCCTTACCCTATGTAACTCTTCTGGTCTCTGGCCACGTTGTCATTCTCTACCGGCCATTTACCACTGAATTACTCAAACCAAACATACACAACAGATCCCTAAACCAGTCATGTCCACTCGCGACGAAATTGTGAACAGGTACAAGGACGATGAAAAAGCCGCCATTGACGCACTCAAGTCCGCCCGAGGTCTGAATTTCACAATTGGCATGCGTGATGCCACGAACGTACAGCACGCGCAACTTGTAGAGAGGCTTTGCGAGGCGTTTAAACAAGGGCACTTGTACGCATCTCTTTCTTTCTTTCTTTCTTTCTTTCTTCCCGTGTGTGCTATTAATGACGTTGATTTGCTGGGAATTAGGGCAGAGAGGTTGCGGGGGGACTTTCTTGCAATGTTTCATGCTCCGAACCCGAATTCTGTTGAGCTGAATAGTTCAGTCAACTCAGCTAAGGCATTCTCACTTCAGCTAAGGCTTACTCGCTCAGCCAAGGCATTCTTGTAAGCTCTATATGAGAGCACAGTATTCCATAGTTTTCATAGTATGCAATTCAAACAGTCTTTTACCAGTCCAACAGTTATGAGCCCGGAACAGTGCATTTGAATTATCATATTTCATTGATATTCATACTCCGCCATACTGCGATTTGCATCACACTACTTTTTGCCACATTGTTCCATCCCACTCCTCGCTCTACCAAAATTCTATGCGTAGAGTCTGAGAAACGATGGCTCCTTACGAGGAGACGAAAGGTGTTCCAAAACTCTCTGTAAATAATTACAGTGAATGGGCCCGTCGCATGAGAGCTGTATTCCGAGCAAAGAAGCTCTGGAAATTCCTATACCTCTACGACCCGGCCAATACTACTACTACTCCGGCTACTACTCGACGTACTACCCGGTCTACGGAAAACCAAGCCTCTGAAGATTTTACAGGGCCAGTTACGCAAGCCATTCCTACGTCACCTGTCCTACCTACTCCAAGCTACGACGAGAATACAGATATTGCGGAACTTATAGATGCCACTCTTACAGTCGAAACACGACAAGGAATAGGGCGTACTACTCTGGATGATGGAGTAAAGCTCTGGAATTTACTTGAAAGCAAATACTCAGAATCTGGCCTACGGTACTACATCAAACTCGCAAGACAGTTAAATGGCCTACAGTGGCCTGCTTCTGAAAACGGAGACGAATACGTAGGGAAAAGACGCCAAATACAGGAAGAAATGGCCTATACAGGCATTATTCCCACTCCTGATCTTCATGATATTGTGGACCTTATGGAAAAGCTTCCACCTGTCCGGTATTCTACAATACTAGCTATTCTAAATGCTCAAGACCCAGCTACTCTTACCTACGAGCTGGCTATTAAATTGGTTACAGATGAAGAAAAGAGATGGAGGTTGGAAGCTGAGCGCAGCTCGGATCCTGAAAATCTAGCTCTATATGCCAACCCAAACCAGAGCCGCAACCAGAACCAGGGGAATTCTCACACAGAAAATGAGAGACTACAAAAATGCGAGCACTGTGGTAGGAAAAATCATACTATAGCGCGATGTTGGAAGAAATACCCTGAGCAACTCCCTGAGAAATTTCGAAAATTCAACCATACTCAGGCCCATTCTCAGGCCCAAGACCAAGCCCCAGAAAATATGGCTTTCACCTACACCTCCCAAAACACCTACCTGACCCACGAAATAGGGGCTCAGGTAGAAACTCCACCCAGGACCCAGGATTCCTGGATTATCGACACCGGAGCCTCCAACCATCTCACTTTTCAAAGAGAACTCCTATATAATTATAAGGAATTCCCAACTCCTCAAAAGTGTGGAGGAATATCATCCTCTTTCCATATTCTAGGAATGGGAAGTATAGACCTCCAGCTTATAGGGGGTTCTACTACTCGAAATATCACCCTTCAAAATGTTCACTATTCGCCCCAAGCTCAGGCCAACCTGCTCTCAGTTGCCCAACTCACAGAGGTCGAATTCTCCTTTTCGAAGGGCTTTGCAACAGGTCTCTTTAGAAATAAGGAGGTCTTTACCGGCCTATATTCTAGAGGAGCCTACAGGCTCAAAATCGAAAAAGGGGTATGTGGGAAAGCATATTTTTCAGGGCCTACTACTCCTGCTTCTCAAGGTTCCTTACACCTCTGGCACCTACGGCTTGGGCACCTGAATTACCCAGCTGTACGGAAAATAAGCTAGGAGGTTGATGGAATTCCTACCTTTCCAAAGGAGTCTACAGAAACAGCTCCATTCTGTGAGAGCTGTACTGTAGCTAAAATGGCACGCAAAATTTCAAGGACTCCTGCTCAGCATGCCACTCTCAAACTTGAGCTTATACACTCCGACCTAGGCTCTATTCCTACACCTTCTCTTGGAAAAGCTTTCTATTACGTCACATTTATAGACGACTACTCACGCTTTTGTTAGGTCTATCCCATGGCTAGAAAGAGTGATTTTGAATCCACATTTTATAAATGGAAGGCATTAGTAGAAAAAGAATCAGGCTGCAAGGTGCAAGCTTTACGCACAGATAATGGGGGGGAATACTCTTCAAAGTCTCTACAATCTTACCTACAAAAAGAGGGTATAAAACATGAGAAGACTCCAGCATATACACCTGAAATGAATGGAGTTGTAGAGAGAATCAACCGTACGCTTATAGAAGCTGCAAGAGCCATGATTTACGAGGCTAACCTTCCCAATAGCTTTTGGGCGGAGGCTGTAGTAACAGCTTGCCATATACGAAATATCACTCTTACAGCTAGGCTCAATGCCACCGCTCCTATAACCTGGCTTGAGCCTACCACTCCTGAAATTTCGTCCACGCCCACAGCCCAGCTCCAGGCTACTCTAGAGCTCCTACCTACCACGTCCTTCGAAGCCTGGCATGGCCGAAAGCCCACATACAGCCACCTACGGATTTTTGGATCTGAATGTTGGGTCCATATTCCCCAAGCTCTACGCAAAAAGCTTGATCTCAAAGCAAAAAGGGGGATTTTTGTAGGATATGGAGGAACCTCAAACCTCTACAGAATCTACACACAAAATAGAGTATCAGTCTATCGAGATGTTAAATTCCATGAAAACTCAGCTCTGAAATCTACAGAGAAAGCTCAAACTCAAACTCAATATGAGAATGGAAAGCTCCAACTTATCCCTGAAACTCGACCTACTCCTGGGCTCCAGCATACTCCTGAGCCCACGCCTACTCCGGAGCCGGAGCCTACAACAGTCCATTTTCCCATTCAATATGAGAATGGGCGTGAAAACGAACCTTTGGATTCCTCTCCAAATAGGGGTAATTCCACACTCAATTTGGAAGAGCTCCCAGAGCCAGAGGAGCCGGGGGAGCCGGAGGAGCCGGAGGAGCAGGACTCTATTACTGTCGACCATCCTGCTCTCCGTGGCCAAAACCGCCAAATCCTGGTTTCCGGCCAGAGCTCAATTCTAAGCTCAGCTTTGAGCTCTATTCCAAGCTCCATTTCGAAACCCCAAATTCTATATGAGAATGGGGAGACTCCCATTTCTAGCGCCAATTCTTCCATTTTCCCAGGACTCAATTACCTGGCTAGCCTCCCTACGGAACAGAGAATTCCACGTACTGCAATCCAGGCTCTTGAGTCAGAGGAGAAATATGAATGGAAAATTGCAATGGATAAGGAAATGGCTTCTATAGCTGAAAACCATACGTGGGAAGTAATCCCATTTCAGGGCCAAAAGCTTGTAGGATCCAGATGGGTCTTTACACGGAAACCAGATCTCTCATACAAAGCACGAATAGTAGCTCAAGGCTTTACTCAAAAGTATGGTTTTGACTACACTGAAACCTTTGCTCCTGTTGCAAAGATGGAAACTCTACGTCTTCTACTGGCGCTTACAGCTATTCTAGACTGGGAATTACAGTCTATGGACGTCATTACAGCTTTTCTAAATGGAGACTTACAAGAGCTTATTTATATGGAAATGCCTGAAGGCTATAGGAAGCCAGGCCACGTTTGCAAATTACTCCGGAGCCTATATGGCTTGAAACAGTCACCCCGACAGTGGTATCAACGTCTAGATGCCTTCCTTATAGGCCTTAGATTCAAACGCTCTATTTCAGACGAAACGCTCTATTTCAAAAAGGATATATGGGTTCTAGTCTACGTAGACGACTTATTCCTCACAGGAATGCCCACAGAAATGAAGGAGTTGAAGCAGCAGCTCAAAAATGAGTTTCGTATGAAAGATCTTGGAAGTATGAGAAGCTTCCTAGGCATGGAAATCCTTCGAAATAGGCCCCAAAAACTCCTATTTCTCAACCAAACTCAGTACCTCAAAAAGGTGCTTGCAACTTTCAAAATGGAGAGTTGTAATGGGGCTTCTAACCCTTTTCCAACAGGAGCTCAGCTTATAGCTCTACCCCAGGATACGGAAACTGGCCACTTCCATGGAATTGTCAACCAGGAGGAATACCGTACTCTTGTGGGCTCTCTACTCTACGCATCCACCCATTCTAGGCCTGACCTAGCCTACTCAGTAGGGGCTCTAGCTCGCCACGTTCAAGCTCCAGGACAGGAACACTGGTTATGTGCAAAGCACCTACTTCGATATCTAAAATCTACAATAGAGTACGGAATTCTATTTAATGGAAATATCCTAGAGCCGGCCTTTATTCATTCCGACTCGGATTATGGAGGTGACAGAGACACTCGGAAATCCACTACAGGAATGGTCTCTATTCTAGCTGGCGCAGCTATTACATGGAGCTCAAAGCTCCAACGTACAGTGGCTCTTAGTACTATGGAATCCGAATATATGGCTCTTTCTATTTCAGTGAAAGAAGTCCTCTGGCTTTCAAAGCTATTCCGAGAGCTCTGTGGGATACAGGGCCAACGTCTACCTAGTTTCCCACAAATTATCACAGTTTCTACAGATAATACTGCCGCCCTCATTTTGAGCAAGAACCCAGAACAGCACGCAAAAGCAAAGCACATTGATATTCAATATCACTTCATTAGAGACGAATATGAGAATAGAAGGATCCTTCTTACTCAGATTCCCACAAAGGAAAATAGAGCTAACATATTCACCAAACCTCTACCTCGGATTCTACATCAGGCCGCCATTGAAAAACTCGGCCTTTTAAAATTCTATCAAACGTTATGGCACTCAAAAGCTCTTGTTTCATTTCTCATATATATTTCTACTCCTATTTTCCTACAGCTTAGTTTCCTGCGGAGGAGTGTTGAGCTGAATAGTTCAGTCAACTCAGCTAAGGCATTCTCACTTCAGCTAAGGCTTACTCGCTCAGCCAAGGCATTCTTGTAAGCTCTATATGAGAGCACAGTATTCCATAGTTTTCATAGTATGCAATTCAAACAGTCTTTTACCAGTCCAACAAATTCTGCAGACGAAGGCCATCTAGATGCGATCTCGTGGATTAATGACCACATTATGAAACCCGTAGAGAATCTAGCGGAATTGCGTGGGATCAATTTGCCAAATGTTTAAAGAAGTTTGTATTTTAGGTTTTTTCACATATATAAGGAGACGATATAGGGGGGAAACCAACTTGCGGGGATTTGCTTGTATCGTGACGTACGAGGAAGCGAGATAGTGGATGTATGAAAGATGTCTGCAAGACCTTCAGAAAATATATGCTAGCACTGAAGAATTCTGGAATGTGTTTTTCTCCAAGGAGAATGGAATCTTAGAAGAGGAGAATCCGGATCCTTTTATACGTCGAGGTTGAAGCCAAGGACTCTATGCTGTGCCTTGAAGACGTTCCATAGGGGACAAGTAATACCCCTGAAAAGCGTGAGGCTTCCCAACAGACGAATGAATATCTTGAAGCATGTGAGTGGAGGTATCTTTCCTCACGCCCCAATCTCTCAAACGATGCTACAAGTCTACGAGCACGAAGAACGCTTTGGGACGGCGCTTGTGATAATTAAAAATAATCATCCTCTGCACACTGCGCTTTGAAATACTGCCGCGCGTCAACGCCTTTCCAACTAGGCCTAAAATCTTCACCAAACTCCAAGAGAAAAGCATTTGAAAATCGGTGATCACTTCTCGAAAGACTTTGAATCTAACAGCAATAACAGATGACCGCAAATTAATATGCACTGAAATACTTATAGCAGTGGTATTATGTATATAAACACTGTTAACGAAAGTAACGGTATTGTTGAACTTGCGAGGTCCGCTGTCACTGTTGAATATAGTCACGGAGTAGATAGCGTAGCAGAGTAAAATTGAATATAAAAGAATGAATTAATTAATTAAGTCTATCTAAACTATGAATGTCTATTTAAATATGATACGGAGTTTGTATGAGGGTTTGAGAACCCTCATGCATTGAACCGTCGTCTCCGTGGAATTCTCATATTCTCAGGGAGACCGCCGTCACCTAATTCTTTCCAACAGTCACGTCTACAACCCTAGCGAAAGCGGCTATTTTTAATCTATAGTAAAATGTTGTGAGCCCCCCCGCGCGGCAGCAATCATCGTCCCTCATCTTTGTAGCATGGGTCTGGGCCGCCGACGCGACCGCGACCGCGACCGTGGCTGTGCGGTCGCTTCGTATTTGGCACGATTGTACAGATGCTGATGGAAGCAACGGAAGGTAAGATTAAATCAATTGTGCAGCCGCATGACTAACTTATTAATAAGAAACAAAGGCGGAAGATACGCCCACTTCGCCCTTCCAAGCGAGCCAGGCCTTGTTTGTGATCTTACGAGACTCGGAACCACGACTTCTCATCAATCTCCCAACCTCCCAAGATCATAATGACCACACTTCTTCGCCTCCCATACTTTAGAAATCCCGAAGAGCTACCTGCACCGTTGCCAACCACCTCAGAAATCCTGGCATCAAAAGATATCATCAAGGGAATTGAGGCTTGGGCGACTAGGAAAGTTGTAGGCGTTGGCGAACATTTCATCGTGAAACACAGCCCATCCAATGATCAAATCGAAGGCGAAAATCTGCTCTTCCTCGAGCGGAACAACCTCCGAGGATTTGCTCCTCGATTATATGCGATGTGGAAGGAGGCCGACGGGACTCTATTCCTCGTGATGGAACGTATGGGTGGTGACACGCTTGAATCGCTATGGCCGACTCTTCGAGAATCCGACAAAGACCGTATTCTTGCCAAAACGCGGGCTATCTTGATACAAATCCATGCCACGCCACATCAAGGTTTCTTTGGTTCGGTCGATAGGAGTCATATGCCCCATCACCTCTTCTACTGGCCGAATTACCCAGTGCACATCTCGGGCCCATTCACGACCGAGCGTGCACTCATACAAGGCTTGATCTCGAAATCGCGGTCGAATGCACGAGATAATGGGCGTTATTCATACCTCGCCGATTTCTTTGAGGAGCAGCTGATGCGCGGTCTTGTGGTTGATGGTAGAACCCCCGTTTTCACCCACTCGGATTTGCAGCGGAAGAACATTCTGGTTGAGGAGTTGGAAGGGGGCCAGGATGAGAAGGAATTTCGTGTGTCGCTTGTCGATTGGGAATCTGCGGGTTGGTATCCAGTGTATTGGGAGTATTTTGCTGCCTTTCTCTCACTGAAGTGGAATGATGATTGGTGTAGTAAGGTGGTGGAAGTTGTTGATGCTTGGCCTGCTGAAGCTGCTATGATGAAGATGATCCATGAAGATCTGTGGCTGTGATGGAACTCAGCTGTTGAACGCCATCCTTGTTAGAACCGTTCACGTACTACTATAAGGTTGTTTTGAGCGTGCAAACCAGCTCCGCTAAATCTTAAATAATACCTAGCTAAATTAATCTTAGTCTCTTTAAGGTATAATCTTATAAGGTTTATTCCTATAATAAGAAATATACTAAGCAGCTTGTCACACAACCGATGAGGCCGATAGCGAGTGTGCCCTTAGTGAAGGCATCATGCCAACGAAACCCAACATGTCTGTCTCCGGACTCAAGCGACGAAGCGAGAAGCGTATCGAGGGCTCGCGATATCCAAAGCGGCGAAGAGTCTGCACAGTCAACAAGACAGCTCTCCAAACTTCACCGAGGCGCCTCCACTAACTTCGGAAGATGACAGTAATGATAGGGAGGATGATGAGGGTGGTGTGGACGACGCAGACTACGAAGATGATGACCCCGGCTTGCGAGTCAGATGAAGGGCCGATCCGAGTCGCTTGTGAAGACGAGAATCTCAACTTGGAAATGTTCATCCTAGTATTACTTCGTCGACAGTACCTTTCGTTGCTCTTCTCCCGGCCAATCAAGCAATCTGCAATAACCAGAGACAAATCACGCAAGGCCAAGCGAAAACCTGCGCCAACCCAAGCCGCAGGGGCAAGGTATACCCCAGAAGAGGACGAGTTACTATTCGAATTGAAGGAGAAGAGGGGTATGCCGTGGCAGGAAATACCAAGAAAACTATTTTCCGCGGAGAAAAACCAATTCGCTACAGGTACGCTATTGCACAAAGGTGAACCCGAGAAGGCAGTAAGAATCGGAGCTTCAAGGGTATGATAAGGGTTGGAAAAGCAAGGGCGGTTCGGTGTCATGGGCAATTAAAGTCAAGAGATAGTCAGATGTGCCCAAGTCTTGAAAGCCTTTCCGCTATTATGATTCTCTCCAAGCCTTTGTTGGTATTCATACGGATCGAATACTTCTGTAGCATCGGTAAGAAACCTGTGCATGGAACTCCCCCTTTCCCGTTATCCTTGCAATCGTCGCAAGATCCGTTTGTGTGATTTCAGTCCTAAGGGTTCGTAGGTAACCGTCCATGAGACGAAACTTTCAGACTCTATCGAGTTCAGTGACGGCTAAAGAGAATGGCGAAACACGTGTGTGTTCTACAGGCAATGTAGAATGTGGAAGCACCCAAGCGCTAGTTGGAAGCTCTGATAAGGATATCAAAGACTGTTGAAAGCACACGAGAATCAGCCGCCGCCTGTTTCCCTTGCTCTGAACGACGACGCATTTCACGACTTAGTAACTGATAAACACCTTCTAGGCGATCGGAATACATGTTAACTCCGACAGCTTTGACCTGCTTCTATAATCCTGTCATGATTATCCAATTCTATAGCGATTGCGATGGGTCGGCGTGATACTGGCCATCGAAATGTCAGGGCTCCGTGGTTGGGTATGTGCTGCAGGGTGCGGCTCTGCTCTCCACGCCTCTTGGATAAATAACCAGTAAGACGCTTTCTTCTTCGAGCACATCACCACGGTGACCTTGTGGAGCGCGCGATAAATTCAAAGGTCTCGAGAAGACAACGCTTCACGGACTGAAATCAGGATCCCTAAGCTTTTCCACCGAAGAAGCCACAGTCCCGCCACTTCTCTCATGGTCAGTCTCCACACTCGAGCTAGTGACAAGATACTCCTCTATCCCGCTGGACAGTGGACTAAACCCGTCATCGCGCCATTCGACACGGCTAGTCTGCGCCAGGCGGCTCAAGGGCCTAAGACTGACATGCAAACTCGGCCCAGCACCCGCAGGTGCAACTTTCGCGATATTACACCACGCAATGGTAAATGAAGCGGTTGTTGTGCGGGGATAGACTTCGACTTCTTCAATTAGCGGCTGCACTGTGCGAACTGTCTGTTGGGCGAAAGCCGCTGTCGGGAGAGGGATGGTAACGGATTTGAAAACGCTGACATTGACAGTATCACTAGGGTTGAGAATGTCGTTGGTGTCGAGGCATTTGTACGGGAGAGATGGGAGGGAGACGGTTGAGTTTATTGTGCCATGTAGGCTTGTGCTGGGAATGCTGACTTGTTTGGCCGACAGATTTCGCTCAGGGAAGACACTCCATTTCGACAAGTCGGGTGGGGGATCCGTGAGGGTGGAGATTGGGCTTGCTGTTTCCCCTCCTTGGTTATGATTGGTAGGCTCGCTTTGCTCGTCTTTCCCAAGCTGCTTGTCATTAAGCGTCGCATTCGTAGCTTGGTCCGCCAAATCGTTATTGCAAAGTCTGGGGCAAACATTTGATCCTTTATCTCCGACGCGAATGCCTTCATGGACTCATCTTCGAAGAGCTCTCTTGCGTCTCCCTCTCCACTTGTTGTAACCATGAATATTTTGTGGGAAACCGTGAGCCTCGAGCATTTTGCCCAAAACGTTACTCCAAGCCTTTGGATCCGTTCGATCCTCTTGCAAATAAAAACCAGCAGTCAGCCTCGGCTTTGTCGCTATCCAGAACCTGGGGTAATACCCTGCAGATTCCCAGTCAATAATCCCAGTGATGCTGGTACCCACAACCATAATGTTAGTCCAAGGTCACCATGATAGAAGTAGAATATGCTTCCGACATCAAGATCAGATTCTGGTGAGACGGCTGAGAGGTGCGAAGCTAGGTCTTTGGGCGAGAACGGGCCTAGAGGTCTCGGTATCCACGACGGATGAGACAAATCTGCCGTGCTGTTGAGAAACGGCTCGACAACGGCATGTCCAGTGGCACTTTCGAATCTGTATGACGACATCGAGGAGAGTTTGCAGCAATATTCGGCAATCTTGCTGGCAATCTGCGCCTGTTGATTTGATGTAAGTCGAGGCCATTCCTTATCTAAAGTCTGGCCTCGAACACGTCTCAAAATGAGGAATGTCCTATTCCAGGCGCGGTCAATCCACGTATGAATGACCTCTGGAACGGGAATCTCTGGCGTCCTTTCCCTAATGAACGCAATGGTTTTGCTCTCAAGCTCCGTCCCTTCTTGCCAGGCTTTGACCTTGCAAAAGGCATTTTCTCCAATGCTTCAAACTGCCGCTGAGGTTCCACCCTCATGTACTAACCCCGTTTCTAAACCGTCCTCTGGAGACTAAAGGTCTCCCTCTGCTCTTTCGCGAAGACATAAGTTGTCATCGCCGTCTTTCCAGCTAATGATCGCATTCGCAGGATTTGGTGCCATTACTCGTTCGCAGATCTTTGAGGAGCCCATCATCCAGCGGTCTGGGGTGAGTCGAAGTATAGAAACACCTATTGGAGGCGTCATTTCGCTGTTGAGAGTTAGCCATCTGTGCCTGCGGCTCTAAGCATGCGCAGGAAACGTAGCAAAACATGTTGATTTATTCATCTACGATTCGAGCCATCTCAGAGGCAGTGTTGGCGCTGCGATAGGATGACAGTTCGTTGTGCCCGAAACTTCACGTAAGAGACCAGCATACCGTACCGTACATACACTCATATATACACCTCAGCAACTCAGGGAGACAAATATGTAATCAAAAGTCGCGTGTGAGGCGCGTCTTATCAGATGGCACGTGAGGGTGCCTCGACGAGTCGACGCAAACTAAATTTTGTTCGCACTGATCGAATGTCCAGCTAATTAATGGGCGATGCAAGAGGCCGCAAGATTGGCCGTTTTGATTGCTCGTGATACTGATATCGTTTTCTGGAATAACCCAACGGTGTATCTTCATCTTCATATCCATATCCTGAAAGAGCTTCCATGGCCAAGCATACTATCACCAAAGCCACGCCTGTGGGCGGCCTGCTGCGTGACATATGGAGGGAGGGAAAGGGTCTGGCGGAAGCAATGGTACGAAGATGCGCGATTTGATGTAAGACTAATAGTTCCTGTAAGGACGTTGCACCCCATAATTACTTCCGTTTTATTTTCTTTCATGGAGCCTCGACTGAATGTCCTCTCTTCTGTACACAGATCGCAGCGCATGTCCTGCTTTTGTACGTCGTGAATTGTCTCTTCATGCCTAGTGAGGTCGTGGGGTTGGGAGAAGATTGTATTGCATGGGTTTCCCGTTGACGGATTGATTCCTTCGCATTTGTGAGGCTCCGCTGGTGAGTTTCGCACAAGCGCCGGCAAAGTTATGCCGCCGGCATCCTCACTACCACGAACGGGGCGAGCACCAGCCCCGGCCCCGCCCATCAATGGGTACGACTGACGATGACCCTCACGCTTGGGCTTTTGAGGTTTTGCTGGAGTTTCGAGGCGCAACGTGGAGCCGTGGTACGTCCCACCATCCGCGTTTGATCTTGCTGGTGTATCCAGGTCTGACATACCTGGGCTCTACCAGCTGAATTCCACCAAAATCGGAGTGGAGGGAAAATCGGGGATGCGATCCGCCATGCTCGACATGCTACTGGCCTACTGCCGTTGTTGCGGTACGAATGGGTATTGCTGCAGTACTAGGATGCTCTCTAGCGAAGATGGCGGGATGAAAGAGAAGCCGTTGCGTTGCGTCAAAAGTGATGAGTTCGAACGTCTAGTGGCCATGCTCGTAACGCTTTGCTGCGACACGAACGGGGGCTCTTGTGCAGTTGGCTTTGCAAATCGGTATTGTGACGCTGGCTGAGGACGAAGCAATGGCAGTGCTGCCTCTTCCATCTCATGGTAGTCGAGTAGTGCATCTTTGGGTGAGATTGTCTTGGGTGCAAACTGTTCTAGAATGTATCTTCTGATTTGCTTGTCGTCTTGAGAAACCATGGGTTCCTGTGACAAGGGCGCCGAAACAAAATCTTGGACAGTAAGCTCATTGTACACATCGGACATCGTTCCATCGAGTTTGGGTATTGTGCCTGTGGGCAGGGAAAAACAAAAGCGTAAGAAGTAAGAAGTAAGAAGTAAGAAGATTTTTGAAGAGCTGAACTAGAGAACACAGAGAAGGGGTCAAAGTCGGGACATCGGTAACCCTATGTATTCATTGATTCTCTTATTGTGTTTAGCGGATTAGGGACGGTGGGAATCAGAGGGGATAATCGGCGGGCTCATTGCAAGAGGGGCGCGATTCCTCCTGTAATCGAGGGCTTATTGCCGAATGAAGTCGTATCAACATATTCGGGGCATATATTGTTCTAAAGACTTCATTTATTTCCGATATCAGGTCTTTGTTGGGAGTATATTGTCAACCTTTTGCTAGCCGATTTCATTTGAGGCAACGATGTGGAACGAAGCTGACCAGCCTCCATGACCTTGCTGTACGACTCTTGAACATTCGGAATGGTTACGTCTTTTGGTTTCCAAGTGATGAACGAAGAATGAGACTTGCCGCCATGGGAGGATTTACGGTGCTTCGAGGGTTTCGAAGGAATGATCGATGAATCCTGACACCGCGGGCGAGGGAATTGCTTCTTTCGCTTTCTGGTTTTGGGTTGGAGAAATATGTTTACTCTACAGTTAGTTAGTTAAGGCCCGACAATACTTTAGGGTGCTTACTCTGATTGTAATAATTGAAGCTTATATCCAGCATTCTAGGAGAAATATATCTCATATAACCACTGAGCGATCTTAATGATCGGCCGCTTATTGAGTCTTGATGAATGTGATGAAGCTGCAGCTGGCGCTCATTGTGAATGAGAAAGGCGAATATTGCCGAGCTCAATCCAAGGTGCTAGGTTGCATTTGTAACACCCTTCGAGGAGGACTTTTAAGATTCGAATAGATTTCCAACTCAAACAATGTCTCGGACAACATTTTGGTCTTCCTCTTATTCTTGGTTTCCCTCTTATTGGTCTCATATACCGGGGAATGGTCAAACCTAACCCGAGCGTGAAAACGGCACGTACTGGTTACCGTTTCTGATGTGGCATAAGATCGATCCAGCTTTAGTTCGGTCCGCCCTGGCGACTGTCAGGTCTTTGTATTCATTTTTGCATTAAGCCATGTGCCAGGGAACTGTTCCCTTAACTCCGAGTATGAAAGCAAATAATCAACCATATATCTCTCGTGCTAAAGAGTAGCTTTGGCCAATCGACGGCAGCGCTGACGTCATTCCATACGTCAATCTGGCAAGAATCACAAACTTGCTCGAGTGTATTTCATTTTGCAACATCTCATTGTCCATAGTCAACTCTCGCATCGTATATTTACAATATCTCATTGTCCATAGTCAACTCTCGCATCGTATATTTACAATATCTCATTGTCCATAATCAACTCTCGCATCGTATATTTCGCCATGGCAGACCTCTACAAGGAAGTCAATACCTTTTACTCCACCCTCGCCCGTGAGGACGAGACGGACAAGGCAGAGCACATCAAGAAGGTTGCGCTCTCATTTGGCTACAGCCCCGATGATTTAGCTGCTCTGCCAGAAGGTTCGAATCTAGGTGTCAGTTGTGGGAATCCGTTGACTGTTGCCGGTTTGAAGGAGGTAAGTGATGATGTCATAGTGGTCTTTGATATGATCGCTCCGCGCTGATTTCCCTGATTTCCCCCTCGCGACTGAGGCTCGATCAAGAATATCTTTAACAAGATTCTGGGATTTGAAAATGTCTTGGGTGGTAATCTGACATGAAATCTAGGGCGAGACGGTTGTCGACCTTGGTTCCGGGGGTGGCTTCGATGTTTTCCAGGCTGCACGGAAGGTCGGCCCAAAAGGTTTGGAGCGACAATAATGACAGATGCCCTCTGCAGCTTCAGCTGACAGCATTGCAGGGTTGTCTATTGGGGTTGATATGAGTGATGTAAGAAATGCAGCAATAATAAGCTGCTGTCCACAGCTGACATTACAAAAAGGATATGCTTGCTCGGGCACAGAAGAGCGCAGAAAAAGCAGGCATCACCAACGTCAAGTTCATCAAAAGTCCAATCACTGCTATTGATCTCCCTTCGGACTCCACGGATTGCATCATCAGCAACTGTGTCATCAACCTCGTTCCTCACCACGACAAGCATCTCGTGTTTCAAGAGATCTTCAGGCTGCTGAAGCCCGGCGGCCGAGTATCAATCAGCGATATCCTGGCCAAGAAGCCGATTTCGCCCCAGCTTCAACAGTGTGTTATCAGTCTATGTATTCAATATGAAACAGCTGCTGACAGTTCTAAGGCATCTTGGACTCTACGTAGGCTGCATCAGCGGGGCCAGCTTGGTCGGAGAATATGAAGGGTGGCTGAAGGAAGCAGGCTTCAAAGGTCGGTTTTCAGTCCATATACTCAATATGAAGCACTAACAGCGTAAGATATCTTGATTGTGAACAAGAACGCCGATCTCAACATCTACAAGGAGAGAGAGCAAGGAGGGCCGCCATCCTCGTCATGTTGTGGTACAAAGATTCCACTTACGGACCCAGATAATGAAATAGCGAACATAGACTTCAATGGATGGGTTGGTACGTACAGCTCTCTCAGCTCCTCCATTTCTTCAACTTTATGCTAACAGTGCATATCCAGGATCTTTCAATGTGTATGCAGTGAAGCCGAGCTCCTAGTTGTGGCATCATATGAAAGGCGAATGCACGTTGTAGCTTTATCATGACCAGCAATATTTTTCAATCAATTACTATCTACGTGGACACGACAATCGTGATTTTTCAAATCTTGCAAGCTTAGTGACCTCAATCATTTTGCTTTCTGGAGTCTTACGGTCTTACCTCCGCTAGGTATGGAGGCTAAGAGGAATGAGGGAAAAGTGTGATTATTGCACCTCAAAGCTCATGACAAAAATATAGTACTTACGGCACCAACTTCTTCAACAACAGAAGAAGCAAAAAGAAAAGACAAGAAACTAAAAATCACACGCAAATTATGCATAAAAAACTATTCTTAAAAAAGAAAAAAAAAAGGTTTGGGAAGTATATAAAAGTTGTAAGTTACATCGTGGAATTATACATCTGATACTAACCCCGCATCGCCTATTTCGCAACATCTCCACCCCGCACATCCACCCTTTCCGCACTTGGTCTCCGGCATGGTGCAGCTCCGCTCCCCATCACATTCGTTCCACCAACCCAAGAACCACTTGACTCATGTGCCACGACTCAATATATAAAATGTCTTCCCTCTCAGATCCCCATCTTTCAAATGGGCAGCCAAATCGCTACAGCTTCATCCCACTGTTCTCTTCACATTAGCAACCATGGCATCCATCGACTCCGCCAAAATCATCGCTCTTGTCGAGAAAGCGACAAACCAAAATGAGGGCGGCGCAGCAGGCATTGCGTTCCAGGCCGTTGACAAAACAGGAAAGGTGCTCGCCTCCGCCGCGTCCGGCGTGAAGAGCATCGAGACCTCCGATCCGGTCGGCCTCGACACGCTCTTCTGGATCGCATCGTGCAGCAAGCTCACGACGTCGATCGCCTTGATGCAGCTTGTTGAGCGGGGCGAAGCGGATCTGGACGATGCGGATTTAGTCGCCAGAGTATTGCCGGAGTTGGCCGCCGCGAAGGTTCTGGAGAATGGCGTGGAGAGAGAGCAGAAGGGGAGGATTACACTCAGGATGCTGTTGACGCATACGGCGGGGCTGAGTTATACGTTTTTGTGGGAGGAGTATTGGAAGTCGATTGGGACGGAGGAGGGAAGAGACGAGTTTCAGGGGAAGGCGGATGCGTTCATACAGCCGTTGAAATATCAGCCCGGGAAGGGAAGAGAGTACGCAGTGAGTTTGAACCCCACGTGCTGGATAAGGCGGGTGCTGATGCTCGCGCAGATTGGGATTGATTGGTGTGGGATTTTCATCGAACGGACGACGGGGTTGAAGCTTGGGAAGTATTTTGAGAAAAATATCTTTGAGCCGCTGGGCTTGACGAGTACGGCATTTGTGCCGACGGAGGAGATGCGTGGCAGGCTGGCGAGTATGCATACGAGGGACGAGACGGGAAAATTGCAGTTGAGGAAGCATCTTAATAGGATTGGGGAGTCTGCAGAAGGGGCAGAGGATTACTTCCATTCGGGAGGAGGCGGTTTATTCAGCACAGCACCCGATTATTGCAGTGAGCCTCTCACACACGTCCTGCTGTTCTTGATGCTTGGGAAGTATGAGAATGCTGACAGCAGCCAGAAATCCTCGCCGCGATCATGAACGATGGCATCTCCGCAGTAACTGGAAACAGGATCCTAAATAAGGCAACGATCGATGAGATGTTCACCAACCAAGTCCCAGACTACGAGGAGAAATGGGCCACGGCGGGCCAGCCAGTCTGCCGCTTCGACCTCGCCTCCGCCGCTCTCTGCGAGGAGCAGCCGCCCGCCGGACATCAAGGCTGGGGTCTCAGTTTTCTGCTCATGGGAGAGCACCTGCAATTGGCTACTGCGCCGGGCATCTGTAACTGCTTCTGGGTGATGGATAGGGAGAAGGGGATCGGAGGCATCCTGATGAGCCAGATGCTGCCCCTGGGCGATATGGCTGTTATTGGTACTTGGATGAAGATTTTGGGAGTTCTGTATGCTTGATACAGTCAGTCAAGTCTATTTAATTGTGCTGCAGTAATGAGTTATGAAATTCATCATTTGTGAGTCTTCTTGCCGGTGGAAAGTGTCAGGTCAAGAATGCGGGGGTGTGCGGGGGTAAAGGGGCACGGGCCGCGCGGGGTATGTACCTTGGCAACTCCCCTGTCCCTCAAACACCAGCCGAGGCGATCAACCCCAACAGAGAGTATCATTGCCGAATAGCTTCATGTTGATGATGCTCTCTCAATTCATCACTTAGCAATGGATTGAAGCCTCGACGACGCTTCCACGCGAAAAATAACATCGTCATATCCCCAAACACCAGTTTCTAACACATCTCTCGAGTCGAGGCCATCATGGCGGACAAACTCCAAACCCAGCCCCCCATCTCCGCAACCTCCGCCTACCTCCTCTCCTACCCAGCTCCCCGCGTCGTCCTCGTCACCATCAACCGCCCCAAAGCCATGAACTGCATCCCCACAGCCGCCCACTGGGAAATGGACGACCTCTTCCTCTGGTTCGACGCCGAACCCTCCCTGAGCGTCGCCATAATCACCGGCGCCGGCCCCAAAGCCTTCTGCGCCGGCCAAGACCTCGTCGAACAGGCGCTCTTCAAGGTCAACCCGCCGCCCAAGAGCGCGCGCAGACATCCTCCCGGCGGCTTCGCGGGCTTGAGTAGGAGAGTAGGCAAGAAGCCGGTGATTGCAGCTGTCAATGGGTTTGCGCTTGGAGGGGGGTTTGAGATTTGTTTAAATTGGTGAGTTGCCGGAAATCCTACAGAATGACTGAGAGGAGAAATTCTAATTGGGTGTAGTGACATCGTGGTAGCCTCCCCAACCGCGTCCTTCGGCCTCCCAGAGGTCTCAGTAGGCATCTACGCCGCCGCCGGCGGGCTCCCGCGCATCGTCCGCAACTGCGGTCTGCAAATCGCCTCCGAAATCGCGCTCACCGGCCGCCGCCTCACCGTCGAAGAGGCGCTAAAGTACAACCTGATCAACCGCGTCTCTGCGTCGCGGGCCTCGCTCATCGACGAGGCCGTCGGCATCGCCGAGAAGATCGCGAGTCTGTCGCCCGACGCGGTGATTGTGACGAGGGCGGGCCTGCGAGAGGCGTGGGAGACGGCGAGCGTGGAGCGCGCGGCGCAGATTACGGCAGATAGGTACAATGTCGCGCTCTTCGAGGCGCCGAATATGAAGATCGGCCTGGATGCGTTTGCGCAGAAGAAGAAGCCGCAGTGGGTGCCTAGCAAGATCTGAGCGGCTGTTGGGGAGGGAGATGAGTTATCTATGTGAACTAAGACTAGACCCGTATATAATACCATTTATCCTTACAATTCCTGATTTCTTGTGTTCTTTCTTCATTGTGATAACTTTCCATCGTCACGTGAAACGGTTTCTCACTCACATGCTGCGTTTCGGTTGTGTGTGAGAGCTTCCCCGCCATCTTGACACGAGAGCTTGGGCTAGCGAAATGGAGTTGACCATGTCAGCGACCCATTAAGCTCGGCTGAAAGCCTGAAATGTTTGAATCGCTTTTATTATTGCAGGGACCATTTTCTTCTAACATTTCTCTCGTGCTTTCGTGATTATTCAAGGATTTTACTTGCACTTTCTTGCTTATAAGCTGCGTCAGAGAACTTTGATAATTTGCAGAGAAATAATTCGTACATGGCAAGATGTCGATCACAACGCCCCTCACCACGCTGCTGAAGATCCAACATCCCATATTTTTGGCGGGAATGGGAAAGACCTCTGGTGCGCCGCTGGCGGCTGCGGTCTGTAACGCTGGTGGATTGGGAGTCATTGGTGGTGTTGGGTATACGCCAGCGCAATTGAAGGAGATGATTGATGAGCTCAAGGCACGCCATCTTCCAACAACAAAAATATACTCGCAATCCTGACAATTGGTTTAGGGCCTTTTGGTTGACAAGAACGCAGCATTCGGCGTCGATCTCCTGCTCCCACAGGTCGGAGGAAATGCTCGGAAAACGAACGTTCGCAGCCCCTCCCCCGGTATCTCTTGTCAGTTGCCACGACTAATTCCTCCAGACCGACTACACGAAAGGCAAACTCAACGAGCTCATCGACGTCGTCATCGAAGGCGGCGCCAAAGTCTTCGTCTGCGCCGTCGGCGTCCCGCCCAAGGCCATCGTCGAGAAACTGCACGCGGCGGGCATCCTCTACGCCAACATGGTCGGCGCGCCTAAGCACGCACACAAGGCCTGCCAGATCGGCGCAGACATCATCGTCGCACAGGGCGGCGAGGCCGGGGGCCACACGGGCGACATCCCGTTCAGCGTGCTGATCCCCGCCGTCTCGGACGCCATCGCGCAGTACCGGAGTCCGTTGACGGGGCAGCCGGTCCTGCTGGCGGCCGGCGGGGGCGTGTTTGATGGGCGCAGTTTGGCGGCGGCGCTGATGCTGGGAGCGAGCGCGGTCTGGGTCGGGACCAGGTTTGTGGCGGCGAAGGAGAGCGGTGCGAGTGAGGTTGCGAAGAAGACGTTGGTTGGGGCGGGGTTCGAGGAGGTTATTCGCACGACGATCTTTACCGGGCGCCCGGTGAGACATTTTGCCACGCCGTACATTAGGGATTGGGAGGAGAATAGGCAGGAGGAGATTAAGACGTTGTTGGCGAAGGGGATTGTGCCGCTTCAGCATGACTTTGAGAGACTGGAGAAGGAAGGCAAACTGACAGAGGAGATTGAGGATCAGGTTGTTTTCATGTGAGTTCTCTTTTATCTTTTCGTTTTTTCTCTTCTCCCACTTCTGCAGGACTATGGTGCAGGGAAGAGAGCAATCATGCTGACGAGGGGTGCGCATAGGCCTATGGGATACGTCGGCGGCATGGTCACAAAGCTGAATCAACCGGCTGGAGAGATCGTGAAGGAGATGGCTGAGCAGGCCTACCAATTACTGCGCGGCACAAACAAGTTTGTCGGGGGCGGCGCGAAGTTGTAAATATTTTGTTGAAGTATAGAAAGACCTCTTGGATATTGGAAGTATATTGGTCTTGAAAGTCTTGGCTTTGGCTCCCCTACCTCGCCGCTCCTCATGCAAACGATATCTGCACAGAATAGACCACATCGCACAGCATGCCAACCCGACATCTCTTCTCTTCGCTCTACCTACGGATAGACAGCAATACGAAGAGATAGGTCTCTTACCTCGATCCTCGCCATCTCTCGGTACCTCGTCCACCTCGCCTCGGCATTTTGCCATTCCTCGTCGGCAATATCGCACAGCCGTCGCGGCACAAATTTGGCCCGACGCTCCCCCCCTCGTCGCCAAAACACCGTCCTGTGCTGTGATCTGCACCAATGAAGTCCCCATCTGCGCACCCCCCAATGCGTTTCTAGGCGCATGAGTCCCGAGTCCTATGATGTGTAGCTGTGTAGCTGTGTAGCTGTGTAGCTGTGTGGAGCTGGCGCAGGTGGCTCTGGCGTCTAGGCTCGCTGAATGATTGCCCGTCCGACGTGCGATGATGGAGTGGTCTGGGGAGAGGAGTGGTGGATCTGGAGAAATAATGGGAAATAATGGGAAATAATGGGGATTTGGGCGATTCTGGGAACGCCCTGCATAGGTACAGGTACCTAGGTAGGTACGTATGTACCTATGTACAGTATGTAGCGATACCGGGGGCTGGGCGATGTTGCGGGGATAATGATATCCACCGTGCTCCCTTTCCCTTCTCCGTAGCTCATTTTTGACGTTTTGAAGTCTTTGGGACAGGGACAGGGGCCCTTAACGTGGCTGTCGCGTCGCCAAATCTGGGGGAGTGGAAGTGGGAGTGGGAGTGGGAGTGGGAGTGGGGAGTTGAGGATGTTTATCTATGCTGGCTTTCCTGATCTCATCTCATCTCGTCTCTTCAATCAATCAACCAATCTCAATCTTCATTTACCTGAACTTGCTTTGGACCTTGTAGTTATTTATTTGATTATTTGAAATACTATATATATATATATATACATATATATATGTATACATACATATATACATATACCTCATATTGTTCGTGTTCTTGTTGCATTGAAGTTGAAAGTCGAAACCAGCACAGCAACCAGCCATGAGTGACGACCGGGTTCTGCGGCCACAGGCCGATGCGGGCATCTCGAAGCGGGGACGCAAGGCCCAGCTCAGCTTCACCGACGACGACAAGCAGCGAGAGCGGAAGCGCGCGATGGACCGCAAGGCCCAGCGAGTGTCGCGCGAGAAGACGAGGTCGCACATCGCCCATCTCGAGAAGATGGTCGAGATCCTGTGCGAGAAGAACGAGAGCGAGGCGACCACGGAGCTCATGGCCGAAGTGAGCAGGCTGAATCAGGAGATTGATCGCTTGAGGAAGATCATTGAGACCATCAGGTCGGTGTTGAGGGCGGACAGCTTTGAGAGGGAGAATCAGGCGTATGTGATGCCGTGCTTGCGTCAGGGTCATGACTAATGGGTGGTAAAGACAGCATAATTCGAGCAGTAACGGCTCCAGAGGGGGGAGTCGAGCGAGAGATATTCAGGATGCAGACGTGGATCTCTTCAACGACTCTGCATCAGCGCCGCCACCATCTCCAATCTTAGAAGACTCCAGTATGGAAGAAGATCAGTCCTCAAACACCACCACCACCGCCGTCATCACAACCATACAAGAAGTGGCCTCATCCCCCATAAACTGCAGCATGGACCGCCCCTCCGAACCATCTCTGTGCTTCTCCGACTCCTGGGATTCCGCCATCGTGCCCCGCACCCGCGCCCGCGCCCGCTCCAGCCAAACCCCCGACCCGAACCAGCTCTGGGCGAAACTCTACCCGTCCCTTCCCACTCCCCCTCCCCAACGCATCCGGCACGCCGCTCCCTGCCGCATCTGGCAGACATCGAACCGCATCTACGCAAAAATGTTCAACATCAAGATTTCCCGGTCCGGGTCCGCAGACGAGATCTCAACAGGCAGTCTGTTCAAAGCCGTCAAAGATGGGTGGGGAGCGCTGAGCCCCGAGGAGCTAAGGAATCCCGCCCTGGCGGTGCTGAGGGAGATCGACCAGCAGATCTTCCCGACGTTGGACCGCGTGACGCGCGTTGCGCTGATGCATAAGAGCCATTTGCTCATGAAGGTGCGTGGTACTTCTAGACAGCCTACAAATTCGTGTCGTCCTGACCATTCCATTAGTACTTCCTAAACTCGGACGAGAATAATTGGCAGCACATGCCCCTCTGGCAGCGTCCCGTGTACGCCCTTCCGCCCCTCTGCCCCTCCCCTGAACTCCCCCACTGATCCCCCGCAGCCCCTCACAATCCACAAAGCAACACCCCATTGCCATCGACTTCTTCGCCTGGCCCTGTCTCCGCGACCGTCTCGTGTCACAACACTCCCACTACTTCGCCACCTCCTCCTTCTCCCTCGCCTACCAGCGGCACTTCCGCTTCTCCTGGCCCTTCACCTTCGACGACGCATACATCCACGACCCCGAGACCGATACCTACTCCATGGCGCCGCTGTTTGCGAAGTACCATGGGGAATTGCGATATTGGGGCATGGAGGAGGCGTTTTTCGAGCGCTTTCCGGAGTTGCAGGGCGAGATTGGCGTGGCGCATGGGTATGAGATGGAAAATGGGGCGAAGGTGAGTGTTAATAGTCCGGCGGATAGTGGGGTGGGTACGGGGAGTCCGGAGGAGGGGGAGGGGTTGGGCGAGTTTGAGTTTGAGATTGGGACGCAGGTGGCGGGAGGGGCGGAGGGGCATGAGACCACGGATGCGTATATGATGGAGCTGTTTAATGATTTGCCGTGCATTTGATGAGCGGAGAGGGAGAGAGGGGATGAGAAAGAGAGGGAGATCGGGTATATTGCATGTTGTGGGAGCGAGGTTTCGGAAGGCGTACTGTGTAGGCCTACATAGTCATGGATCTGTTAATGTATATAACATGAAATAACGAATCAAGAAACGAATATAACAAATTTTCGCAATGCAGCCGTCTGGTCTATTTATGTCCTCGGTGGAATGGGATCTCAAGGCGTGTGCATGACATCGTCATGCTAGGTGTCGGCATAATGCATTCTACATTTGTGATGGGACCATTGCATGGTTTCCATCACAATAAGTAAGCATTGCTAGGAGCATTTTATTCATTTTATTCCGAGGGCATCATATTATGTCGAAGTGCACAGTGTGGTTATTATGAGATTGATTAAAGAAGAGAAGGTCTATCTATAATCTACAGTAAAAATACAAGGTAAGCGGGGGAAGCAGGTGCATATGTACTCACTTCAACGTATTATCCATGATTCCATATATGGCTAATAGCGCAGTAGAAATTCAATCACCACAGGCAATTCAATGCTCAATTCGAGCAAGCATGCATATCAGATATATACACCCAGCCCTCGCCCCCGCACGATACATACAGCCTCTCTCCCTTCGCCAACCCAAGCCCTACGCGTTGAAATCTACCACGCACCGTCCCGCCACCTTCCCATCGCGCAGCTTGTACACTGCGTCGGGCAGGTCCTTGATTGGGAACTTCTCGTAGATCGGCTTGAGGAGGCCCTGTTCTCGTCAGCACTTCGGATCCTCTCCTTGCTGCAGAGAGCGAGTGAGAGAATGGTAAGGATGGGACGAAAACGGTGGAAGACCTACTCTCGCAGCAAAATCCAGCGCCGCGTCCGTGTCCCGCATCGACCCCACCATCGTCCCGATGATGCTCAGATTCTTGAAGATGAACCACGCGGGATCTGCGCCTGCTATGGCGGTGCCGGTTGGTGCTGCAACATCATGATGAGCCTACACAATCCAGCATCTGCGTCATCTCGGGAGGGAGGGAGGAACTCACGCAGACCGACACACATAACCTTTCCCCCCGTCCTCACCATCATCGGCGCGCTCTTGTAGGCGCCTGCACTCGTGGCAGTGACGAATATCCCGTGCGCGCCTTTGCCCGACGTCAATCTGAGGACCTCCCCTTCTACCGACGACACTTGGGTGAAATCAACAAAGTGTTCCGCCCCAAGACTGAGAGACAGTTCGCGCTTGGCCTCCCCACCATCGATGACAATAATGCGCAACCCCATGGCCTTGGCGAGCTGCACGCCCATATGTCCCACGCCCCCCCCACCGCCCGGGAAGACCGCCCAGTCGCCAGCCTTCAGGCCGCTCTCGACCAGCGACCTATACATCGTGGAGCCGGAGCACATGATCGGGCCGGCCGTCTCATCGTCCACGCCGTCCGGGATCCTCGTCGTATAGTTCGCCGGACTCGTGATGTACTGCTGGTACGTGCCCGCGGTCATCAGCCCCGTCGCGACGGCCTTCTCGCAGTACGTCTCGTGCCGGCCGTCCCAGCACAGGTCGCACGACCCGCAGACGGACCACATGGGCTTGACGCCGGCGCGGTCGCCGATCGCCCAGTTCGTGACGCCGGACCCGAGGGCGACGACGATGCCGGCGCCTTCGTGGCCGGGAGAGCGCACGGAGAAGGCCGACATGCGCGGCATGCCTAGGTCTTCGAGCATGTAGTGGAGGTCAGAGTAGCAGATGCCGGTGGTGTTGAGGCGGATGAGGAGTTCGTCCGGTCCTTGAGGGTGGTCAGAGAGGCGTGTGTGGTTACGGGAAAGGTGGCATAGGACGGCGGAGGAACAGGAAGGTGGAGGAATAGTAAAAAGGGGCTACCTGGCTGAGGCACGGGCACATCTTCGACGGCGATGGTGAAGTTGGGGCCCGTCTCTTGCACGCAGCCTGCTTTGCAGAATTTGGGGATTTCGAATTGAGAAGCGCTATTGGATTGGGTGTTGGTCGACACTTCTGCCATGCTGACGGTGATGGATAGATTTGGCTGCTACGATGGTGTTTGGAGAGGACTAAAATGCTATCGACTGGGATAGAATGGATACTGGTGGAGGAGAAACCTGTATGCGAAATTGAGACAGATGAGGAATACACAGTGATGAAGATATGAAGCTTTGGAACCTGCAACAATCGTCGAAATCCTTACATTTATGCCGCGGCTTTCCCGTTTTCACGGCAATGGCAATGGCAACGGCAGCAAACGCAGACACTTGGAGGGGTAACTCTGCCTCTTCCATTTGCAGGTTGGTTGTTGGTTGATGGACGTTACAACTTACGACTCAACGCTCTTTGACTCAGGCAGAGCCACACTGCTTGTCGCGAAGACAGAGGAAACAAATCTCGAAAACAGCCAGCCATTTAGCATCCATGCCACCCGTTCGTCCAGGAGACAAGAGAAGTGCATATTCATACCCAGATGGTGTTCAACTAGGAGGCCCTTTATCTTCTCAAACCACGACACACTGCCCATGTCCAAGGGACGGCGATGAGCCGTGGCGACGTCGATCCATGCTGGCCCCTCTCGCCCCGCGCTTGGACTCCTTAGGGTGATCTTACAAATGCGTACAAATCGTATAAATCGACTAGTATTGTAGTCCATGGTCCCGGAAATGCAGCCATGCTCTGATGAAGCTGTGAGAAAAGCAGGGCAGTGTGGAGGGCCGTGGTGAAGATGCGTTCAGCAGAGTTAAACCCGGCAAACCCGGAGTTTACTGGGAATTACCCCGCGAAACTAAGAAAATAAACGAGATGCGGGGTCGCCGATTCATATTAGCGCCGGAATTACTTTGTTGCTCCATTGATGACGATGAAGGACCCGTAAGATCCTCTGGCATTCAGTTGACGTGCCACGGATCACGGCAGGTACTCTACAATATGTGGCTAAGCTGATTTGCAGATTTGCAGTGTTATTGTTGGTGTTGGGTATAGCATCGTCTCGAGCTTAGAATCGACCAACAAAGCTGCAGAAGGGGCTTCGGGCCAAGGGCTGGCCAGTGACGAGGAGTTGGAGAAATCATATACTCTAATCTCCTATGCAAGTTTGGCTGGCACCTTGGAGGATGTGGAATGCGGAACCTCAGTGGTGGCAGGCGATCGACAATAATGCCCCTCTATTCAACAATAGAACGGCAGCCGGCAAGTAGTGGGCTCCGAGAGAGCTATACCGCGCAACCCTTACCATATACTGGAATGGAGCAGACCGGAATCGGGGAAAACAACAACGAGATCTTTCCTTAGAGGAATCGCCGCGGCCAATCAACTTGCCGAGCGCCTCAGAGGAAATAGCTGTTGGGCTGATCCCGTGAAGCTCTGGCCCCTCGATGAGCACCTAGCCCTACTGTATACACAACGTGCCGCAAAGATGGAGACGGAGAATGCAGCTAGCGACGCCATGGATTCTGAAGCTGCAACAGCAGGCACATGAGTAATTAGATAGAAGAAGTCGGCTCGCCAACTTGGCTGCACATGCGTGCACGATGATTGCGGGGTTGCTATCAACAGCCGATGCCCCTCGTCATGTTGCCGAGGCCACGATCTTCATCAGCCGTTGAGTATCAGCATCTGGATAATGATCTCAGTGGGTAAATATGTGTGAGTAGGAGTTCCATCATTGCCTCAAAAGTTTTTGTTAAAAAAACATTTCTCAAATCTTCTTCTCTTCCGCTTTGATTTAAACCTTCATCTTTGATCAGCGAAAATTTAAACATCTTCAACATGGCAACGCTCGATTTCACCACATTCTCTAACGTTATCAATGGCGAGCTGAGATCCACTGCCACTACTCGCCATGGCATTAACCCGGCAACCAAGCAGCCAAACCCAGAAGTCCCAGTTTCTACACAACAAGACCTCGACGATGCCGTCGCTGCTGCTCGTGCTGCCTTCCCCGCATGGGCAAAGGCAACATTCGAGGAGCGTCAAAAGGCACTGACCGACTACGCCAACGCTGTGCTCGCAAACAAGGAAGGATTCTCAAAGCTGCTCACCCAGGAGCAGGGCAAGCCGCTCGCCGCTGCCGAAGAAGAAGTCTTCGCAGGCTTCTACTGGCTGGCTGAGATTGCGAAGATGCATGTCAAGGACGAGGTGGTGGAGGATACCGACGAGCGTCAAGTTGTCATCCGCCACACCCCCCTGGGAGTCGCCGCGGGCATCGTGCCTTGGAACTTCCCCATCCACCTGGCACTTGGCAAAATCGGTCCGGCCGTGATCACCGGAAACTGCATTATCATCAAGCCATCGCCATTCACGCCATACTGCGACATCAAACTGGTGGAGCTCGCACAGCAGTTCTTCCCCCCGGGAGTCGTCCAGGTCTTGTCCGGCGACGACAGCCTTGGTCCGTGGATCACCGCGCACCCGGGTATCGACAAGATCACCTTCACCGGCTCCACCGCGACCGGCAAGAAGGTGATGGAGGTATATAAACCCCATCTTTACGCTATTCTTTGATATACTAAGAGTGTCTAGTCGGCCGCCAAAACTCTCAAGCGTGTCACGCTCGAGCTGGGCGGCAACGACCCCGCCATCGTGACCAAGAACGTCGACATCGCCGCGACGGCGCCCAAGATCGCCGGACTGGCGTTCGCTAACTCCGGCCAAGTCTGTCTGGCGCTCAAGCGCATCTACATCCATGAGAGCATCTTTGACGAGTTCCGCGACGCGATGGTGTCGGCAGTGAAGACAATGAAGTTTGGAAACGGGACGGATGCGACGGTCACTCATGGGCCGATTCAGAATTCCATGCAGTATGAGCGCGTCAAGGGATTCTTTAATGATATTAACAAGGAGGGATGGAAGGTTGCGGTTGGTGGCAAGAATGAGGAGAGTGCGGGATACTTTATCCAACCCACGATCATCGACCGCCCGAAGGATGACTCAAGAATCGTGGTTGAGGAACCTTTCGGTATGCCCCTTCCTCCTTTCCCCATTTCCCTTCTTATCTTCCTTTCCTTTTCGATTTTTCCTCGTCTCCACTTTTTCTCCTTCTCTACCCATATCCATTTTCCTTTCCCCTCCAGTATACCCAGATAAAGAGAGATGTAAGAACATTAGAACCCTAACAACCACAGGCCCCATCCTCCCCATCCTCTCCTGGTCCACCGAAGACGAAGTCATCGCACGCGCCAACAACACCAAGATGGGCCTGGGCGCATCCGTCTGGACGACCGACATGACCGAGGCGCGCCGCATCGGCGAGCGTCTCGACGCCGGCTCAGTCTGGATCAACTCGCATCTCGAAGTGAATCCGCACTATCCGTTTGGCGGGCACAAGGAGAGTGGCCTCGGCCACGAGTGGGGATTGAGCGGATTGAAGGCGTTCTGCAATGTGCAGACGTTGTACTTGAAGAAGCATATTTGAAGGGGAAGGGGATGAGGGGGGATGGAGATATGAAATGAAATAACTGGTTCCATTACAATTCGTGTCTGAACGACCGTTATTTGCATATTCTGTCACTATATCCATGTGAAACAGCACGCATTCCTCTCAGCCCTTTTCCATCCTACACCATCCTCGGATCTCCAAGTCAACACTGTTACCTCTACCGTAAACAGTCTCCCCATCTCCATCATCTCAGCCCCCTATTCCCGCACCCAGCCTCGAACCCCTCCGATTCTCCCAAGCGCCAAGATGATCTCTCAGCCACACTCATTACCCCGCCATCGATCCCTCCCGGCTGCTTCCTCACACCCTGTACCCCGCAGCCCCACCTCGGCTCGGTAGTTCCACGGTCCTCCCTGAGAAGTACCGCATGTCGAGTCGGGCGGCTTGAATCATCACTTCCTCTACGGGCTGTGTCGCTTGGACAATGGACATTATGAGACGGCACACATCGCACTGCTCCAATAACCAGGAGAAGGTCCAGCTTGCCGTGGTTTACTTGGTCCGCAGTTGTCTCCTCACATATGGTGTGACTTGACTGGGTGTGGTTTCCGAGACGTGGTTGGGTGTATGTGTTGTAGCATCTGATATCTAGTATAAATCCGATTTTTAGAGAGTGATATATACCCACCACCATGCTCTGTGATCTCTTCGGACGGTGTTTTGGACTCGGAAGCAGCAGCACTAATAGCAGTAAATCGAAACAAACAGTTGGCAAAGTGCAAGCTACTGAGCAGAAACAGAGCAGGTTAAGCAAGGACAGTGATACCAGCAGCCAGAGTAAGACGAAGATGGCACCGGGAAGAGTGGATAGTCCTGTTGAAGGGGCAAGTACAATGGGGAGTGGAAGCGGGAGGGAGAAGTATAAGGTCGAGGATATTACGGTGTTTGATCCTAGTGAGTGTGGCCTGAAGATGAGAAAAAGGAAGACAGAGAGAGAAGAGAAGACCAACGGGAAATAGAGCACAGAAAAATCAGATTGGCCATGATCGGTGCGGGTGTCAGTGGGATCATGATGGCGTATCAGATCCAAAAAGTACGTCTGTGACGCCTTGAAGGAGAGCCGCGGTCTGACAATTGCCCAGCACATGCAGAACTACGACTTTGTCATCTATGAGAAGAACGAGGAGATAGGATATGTACCCTCTCCGTGCGCACAAGTCACATCGCACTAACATCTTCTCACAGGAACCTGGTGGCTCAACCGGTATCCCGGGTACACGATCTCCCCATGCCTCAGAGGAAGAAATCATGACTGACGGACGTAACAGCGCCGCCTGCGACATCCCCTCGCACGCCTACACCTACGCCTTCGCGCTCAACCCGGACTGGCCGTCCTTCTTCTCGCCCTCAGAGAACATCTGGTCCTATCTGGACCGCGTGGCCAACACCTTCCAGCTGCGGCAGTACATGCGGTTCCGCTCCGAGATCACGCGGTGCGAGTGGCAAGAGGCCTCGTCGACGTGGAAGATCTGGATCGGGACGACGTCGGCTGAGGGCGAGGTTACGGAGTCAACCGACGAGTGCGACGTCCTGCTGCACGCGACGGGCGTGCTGAATAACTTTAAGTGGCCCGAAATTAAGGGGCTTGAGAAGTTTGGGGGGAAGATGATACATACGGCGCGCTGGCCGGAGAAGTATCAGAAGGAGGAGTGGAAAGGAGAGAGGGTCGCGGTTATTGGGAGCGGGGCGAGTAGTATTCAGACGGTGCCGACGATGCAGCCGTTTGTGGGACATTTGGATATTTTTGTCAGGACGCCGGTGTGGTTTGTGGAGATTGCGGGGAATCAGGGGAAGAATACGCCGTGTAGGTGATCCTTGCCGAGATGGTCTGGGGGGAAGGGAATCGGGATGCAAGGCTGATGAGAGATAGATACCGAGGAGCAGAGGAAACAATTTAGAGAGCACCCCGAGACGCTGGTGGAGCACGCAAAGGGGCTGGAAGATAAGGTTAATGCGGGGTGGTCGGTGTTCGTGAAGGGGAATGCGGACCAGAAGCTCGCGCAGGAGTATATCAGAGCGCGGACGGCGGAGATCATCAAGGATCCAAGGCTGCTGGAACATATGATCCCGAAATGGAGCGTTGGCTGCAGGTAAGCTCAACCCTCTCTTCTCGGCGGTAATTCTCGCCCTGACAACCGTTGCGCAGACGCATCACGCCTGGCGATCCATACATGATGGCCATCCAGGAGCCGAATGTCGACGTGCATTTCACGGAAGTGGTCGAGATCACAGAGAAGACGATTATTGGAAAGGACGGCGTGGAGAAGGAGGTCGACACCATTGTCTGCGCGACGGGCTTCGACACGTCGTTCCGTCCCGCATTCCCGATCGTCGGGAAGAACGGCGTCGACCTCGCGAAGAAGTGGGCAAAGGCACCAGAAGCATATCTAGGACTCGCCATCCCGGATATGCCCAACTTCTTCACCTTTGTGAGTTTGCCGTATTGAGAAGGAGATGAGAACGTTGGAATTGGTTGCTGATTTAGACATTGGTAGATCGGTCCTTCGTGGCCTATTGGCAATGGCTCGGTGATGGGCCCGTTGGAAGCTGTTGGAGACTATGTGATCAAGTTCTTGAAGAAATTTCAGGTAAGACTGACGTGGGTGGTTGGAGATTAAGTGCTGAGAGATGCAGACCGAGTTCATCAAGTCGTTCGAGCCGAAGCAAGACATCACAGACCAGTTCAACGGTATATCTTCCCCTCCATGGCTTATAATACCTTGTTGATCTGTCTCGCAGAGCATGTACAGGAGTACATGAAGAACACCGTTTGGACCGACGACTGCCGCTCATGGTGTATGTCCCCCCCCAGCCCTTTCTTCGCCCCTTTCCTAAGTTGATGGAAAGATGGAAAGCTAAAACCAAACAGACAAGGACAATGAAACAAACCGCGTTAATGCTCTCTGGTAATTATTCGCCCACACCATTTATCCTTCCTCCTTCGCTGACTGACATGCACAGGCCCGGTTCCAGTCTCCACTACATCGAAGTAATCGAGAATCCGCGCTACGAGGATTTCAACTTCAAATACGACGGCGTAAGTCTCCCATTTCCCCTTTGCTACGCTATGGACAAGTAACAATGCTGACGATGCTGCGTGGATAGGCCAATATGTGGAAGTATCTAGGAAACGGAAAGTCACGCGTCCTGGATATGGAGGGCGGGGACAAGTCGCCGTACATGGCGCTGAAGAATATCGATAAGGACTGGTTGAAGAATATGCAAACTCCTGCGGCGGTGGAAGCGGAAAAGTAAGGTAGAGAAAGGAAAGGGGGACTGTGTAAATAGGTGCGGAGAGGATCGTGATATCCTCCAGTGGTGGTGCGACTCTCATATTTTGCGTGTGATATTTCGTATATTATTCATGTTTTCGAGATTGCGCATTTTCATTTTGCTTTGTCACCACGCGAGAATCCAAATGTTGCAAGGCCATTAGGTTTTGTATCTCATCATGCAAGCTTTTGCAAGTCTACAAACAAGTTTTTCATGTGGAGTTACTGATCCCCAAATCCCAAATCTTAGCAACTCACATCCTTTCGTTCGTCAATTCGCCAGCCACTCTTCCCTTTCTCCCTGAGGGAGGATGAAACTCGTCTCAGTTTGCAGAGGCAAAGTAATATGTATCTTGATGGGCTGCAGGCTGCATCTACTCCTATGAAATCCTCCTCACCTTCCGAGCCTGGAATATCTGTAGAAAAACTGTTATCGGACGGGGCCATGATAGTGGGGGACGAGGTTGGGGAAGGAGACGGCGACTGGTAGAGAGAGGAAATGAAAGGGTGGATGAACATTTGCTGCTGCAGCGATTACGTGATTCATATTCACACTGGAAATTTGGGAATCATACACTATCATTTTGACTTTGGTTATCAGAGCAGAGTAGCATCGAATTGATACATGATCTCAGCCTTAGCTACGAGTCACATTATGACAGCGACTAACTTCCTTTCATATCTCGCAACATAACCCCCTATAAAAGGCCTGTGAACTACTATGCGTAAAGCCTTCCTTGCAACATAGCACCAACAATCACATATCAATGGGGTTCTGTCCCCATACAACGCTCCTAAAACGCCCTCACGTCAAAATTAATCTGCGCGGCTGAGCGGAAAACATGGTTTCTTGTTTCTTTCCCTCGCAGCTGTTCCTGGCGGTGTCGCTGTCAGCGGTGTTTCTTGCTGCCGGGACATGTGCTGTGTGTGCGCGGAAGCCTTTTACAAGGAAACGTAGACAGTGAAGGATAAAACGCCGTAGATACCTGCAGGATCTAATTCGCCGATCTCGAAATCAGCGCTCTCCATCACGCGTGTGCAATTGTTCCTTGGCTTCGTTGACGCCGTACTCGCTCGCGTACAAGATCCCCAAATATATTGGGGCCTGTTGTGGACTAAATGGGCATCATCGGCGTCATGTTTATCGTTAGTGGTGATAGTGTTGTTGACTTCACTGCTATTCGCAGACATTTTGATATTAATTTAAAGGGCTGGTTGATGTTAGTTGATCGTTGTATAAGCGGCGTAATGATTCAGGTTTACGATGTTGTGAGTTGAAACTGTCTTAGAAAGCACTTTCGGGTGCAGATCGTCAGCTTTGTGATCTGGTCCTATGTGTCCCCCAAGAGTTGAGGAGGACGGAAAGATGGCAAAACGCTGAATTAACAAATTTTGGCCTCAAAATGAGATGATAACTCAAATTTCTCTGGCGATGGAACTCTGCTGCTTCACATATAGAGCTCTCTTATATGAAATCATCTTCTATCCATTTCAATCGCTGAAGACCATTCTCCCTTGCTCAGGTGAAGTCCTTCGTTCTCGCTTTCCAGCACTCTCCCTACAACACGGACGGTGTATAAATAAAGAGTGCAGAATTCATTCATGATAACTTGGAACCATAAAAAAGAGGAACCATCAACTAAGTCAAACAAGAATTATGGAGCGTGTACTCGACTGCTCCGACTCCAAATCTCCATCCGCCGTAAAATCCCGTCCATTTTTCAATATCTCGTGCCTCATCTCCACGCCACTTTCTCTGCTGTCACTGCGCAACATATGCTATCAAGCAGTATCTTGCCAAAGCGCGGGATCTTGTCGATTGTCAAAATCTCGAGATTAGATCGACGGCGTTGGAAAGTTGACGTAGACGGAATTTGCGCGGGATTCTGTCTGCCGCAAAGCGAGAGCATGTTGAAATATGAAGTTCGAAGGTGCTTGATTGTAAACCTATCTAATCTAGAATAGGGCTCTCATAATATAGAGAGCCAGAAACAAAGGCCCAAAGGCCTGTGTGTATGCATAGAATCTTCCATGCATGCGCATGGAGAATCTCATGAATTCTCCAAACTGAGAATCCCTGGGTGCCTACAGGCATCCACCCAACTCCTCTATTCAACAGAGCATATTTAGCTGGGCTAGGCGTGTTTTGAACATAGTTCTAAGAGAACAATGTGCCGTGGTGTTTATAAATTATAATGAAGTATGAAGCTGTTGAAGTTCAGGCTCAAGAAGAAACTAAGACTTACACTTGGAGTATACTTTGCATACGAGGCTTGGTTGAAACCAAATAAGATTGCCTGGAAAAGCTGCGTTGATCCTTCATCATCGCTTTAAAGAATTGAAAAGAAAAAAGAAGAGACACTTAAATCTAATCATCTTCACCAACTCTTCCTTCTTCCTCCTCTCCCCTCGCCGCCAAAATGCAAACAAGCCCTCGCTTACCCTCCCCTCTCTCCCCACCACAACTCTCAACCTCCCCCCCCCTTAAAAGAAAGAAACAAAAATCGGCAGCGCGACATACCCACAACAACAACAACGGCAAAAGAAAACAAAGTCCTCAATCAACCAACTGCTCCCGTACGGATTTGAACCGTAGACCTCGGCATATCAGAATGGAGGGACGCCTATCCTACTAGTGCCGCGCTCTACCAACTGAGCTACGAGAGCCGATTTATGTTCGTCGTCGCGTATGCGCGGCCATGTTGCGGCGGGAATTGAGGGCTGGCTGAATCGGGTTTGAGTGGGTGCTGGGTTGCTCGGTGTGGGGTTGTGGGTACAGGAACGGGCGAGCGGGCGGGCGGTGAAAATAGGTGTGGTGTGGACAAGCGGGGTGGGAAAGGGGGAAGCGGCGATGAAGTGAATTCGGGCGGGTTGAAAGGTATAAAGGGAGACCGAGGAGGCGGAAATGGGGTTTTTTTTATCATTATCGGCGTACAGAATGGCATGCTCCTAATGGGATCGCTTTCCTGTGGAGTGGCTAGCGGGAGCTTGAACGCAAACCCGTGGACTAGACTGCCGACATGAGTCTTCTGTGGCAGGCCTATGCTGTTACTGCGCAGCCTTCTGCTGTCGTTTGCAACGGCGAGTGCTGTGGTTCTTGCTGTTGGTGTTTGAGTTTCTAGTGCGACGAGAGTATGCTCCTGAACTCCTGCTGTCATCGCGAGAGACGGCTGTTTGTATGGAGCCATCCATCCATGATTGAAACCGAGAACGTATCACGGACACGAATCACAGCACCAGATCCATCTTCATTTTTATAGCATCAGAGTTGGCACTAGGGGAGGAAGGACTTCCTAACACGAAAAATCCATTCGAGTCTGGAGACCTCCTTTCAATTCACGGATATCCTCTCTCTCTCTCTTCTCCTATTCACTCTTTCTGTCTCGCGCTCTCGCCCTCCACCATCCACTCACGCATAAAACCTCCTCGGCCAAATATTCAACCCCGTCTTTCTCCCCTCCCCCACCGGCAACCCCGCATGCACCACCCTCCCATCGCCGCGCCCACTCGGCATCAGATTAACCCAAAAGATCGCATTCCCCTCCACCGGCCTAAACGCCGTGCCGCCCCCCCTCTCCCGCCACCTGGCGGACCCCGCCTCCTTCCCTTCCTCACCATCCTCTCGTATCTCCGGCATCTTGATATGCGGAAACCACGTTTCCCCCTCCGTGCAGTTCGCCTCCAGAAACACAAAGAAGCTCGCGGGACGATTGAACCGCCTTCCATCGGCCAGAAGCTGCGGCATGGCGTACCAGTCGTGGTGGAGGTCGAATTTCTGGCCGGGGGCGTAGCGGACGAGTTGCGGGAGGCTGAAGTCGCCGGAGGGGGGAAGAAGGGCGCCCATGAAGGTGCGGGCGCGGGCGAGGATGCAGGGTACGACGGGGGAGAGGGGGAGGAGGGCGGAGGAGGAGGTGCGTGAGGTGGAGGAGGTGAGACGGTTGTGCAGGTGCACTTGGGAGGGAAGGAAGAGGGGGGCGCCGAGGGTGAGGAGGGTGGTGAGTTCGAAGGGGGTGAGGAAGGAGGGGATGTAGATGAGGAGGGGGTCGAGGGAGAGGATTTGTGTGGTGTAGTTGTGGGGTGGACAGGTTGGGGATGAAGATGATGAGGAGGGTGGGTGTTGGGTCGAGGAGTGCAGGTGGGTTTTCCAGAGTTGGAGAGTGCGCTCGTAGTTGGAGTAGAGGAGGGCGAGGATGAGCGTGAAAATGGTGAGCTTTGATGCTAGAGCCGACTGTCAAAGAGTTTAGTGAGGGTACGCTGCACTGAATTTCTTGATGTATACCATGATTGAGAACCAGAGGTAGGCAGATGCCTCTGAGAAGCCATCGCATTCATCTTCTTTCTCGACAGCTTCTCCTCGCTGCCCATATATCTGTCCATCCTCTCCTAGACAACCTGTCGGCAGCCGATTCCTAAGATCCGACGATTCCTTGAGGGTCCTGCTTAAGTACTCTCATCACAGAACATCTGCCGAATAGAAATGAGTGGAAAATGAGATTTGCCATACTCAGCATTGTTCCCATGTCCTCATGACAACACCATTGGCCATTAGCCAAAACCCATCTTCCACCGGAATATCGAACGATTCCCGGACTGTACAAGAGAAAGTAAGGTATCAGAGGACGGAAGTGCAAGAAAGTCTAAGGAATGAGTTCGTCCGCACGGTCCAGGATATATGTATATTGAAGTGGTACCGGCTCAATGCTGCTGGGAGGAAACGGTTCATGCACAACCAATAAAAAGAGCTGGACTTACCGCAAGACATCGACTGCAGTGCCGATGTCAGATTGCTGCGGGGAAGGAAGGAAGGAAGGGAGGAAGGAATGGAATGTTTGCTCGGAAGTCTTGATTACGCTTGACTTCAAGGGCACTCTCGGGGTTATAGTCCAGGGTTCCAACCTTCTTTAGCTGGCTCGGTGGTGGTATATTGATGTGTAGTATCTGTTTTGCGAGGTCTCCAAAGGGCCAAATCTATAATCAGATCAGCATAACTTATAAGATCGTGAGAAGATAGGAGAAAGCAGCCAAGAGAATAATGGCAGGACCGTGCAAAGCCTGCGATAAGCCTGCGACGTTGATCAAACGGCAGGATGTCTTGGAGTTGTCGAATGTCCGAGAGTTGTCGCTTAGCCACACATATGAGACACGTTAAGCCTCGTATCGTCGTATCGTCGTCTCATCCTCACCTCCTCACCTCCTCGTCTCACTACTTTCTTCAACCCTTCAATATCAATGCTCCGAATGCGACCTCCTTACTCTACCATTTGAGCTCTGTTTCCATGTGTTTGCACGAGGAATTACGCTTTCTGAGCCAGGTGGACGCATGTTATGCATATCATCTCGGAGCTCTTGGACGATATCGGTGGGCATACCGTACATATACCGTATACCCCTATACCTTATTACCACCTCATAGTTGGCGCTTTGAGGTGCTATGAAGATATTGATGGACTGATGGAGTCAGCGACTTTGCTACGGATTTGAGATGTGTTCAAGTCGAAAACAACTTCAACTTCCTTCTCGCGTTTTTAAGCTCTGTCTGCATTGCCTCACCTCATCTATCCTTCAAGAATCTGCACAGTTACATGCGCATTATGCATCCAGAAGCCTGCCTAGGCCAAGTCCATCGGGGTCGTGAAGTTTCACGGCGACCAGCGACCACATCAACCCCGTCTCATGCTACTGTACTCCACGGCCCACATGACGGCCCTTGGTCTACAACCTCACCTGTTCTTCTTCTCCTCCTCCTCCTTCTCCTCCTCCTCCTTCTCCTCCATCGCTCTTGGCGCCTCCACTCCAGGTCCGATCTCATGAATCCCGTCTCAAACCTTATCCCATTCCCACCTCACAATCTCGCAATCGCACCGACGTCTCACCCATCGTGCCAATGCCATGCCGCACAATCTCGAGTATCACATTTTTTTCTCTGTTTCCGTTTCCCTCGTCGCGGCCTGCCCCTTGCCATACTCCCAAGGCATGAACATGATCTCCTTCACAAGCCCGCCTGCGTCGTCATCTAGACTTCTCTCTCGTTTCCTCTTTTCTCATCATGTTTAATCATCTCCATCACCGCCGGTGTGGAAACTAATTCTTTTCGTGTCCTGCGAGCATTCACTTCTGGGCTGGTCCCGTAATTTCAAATATTCGATTCTTTTACATTATTTCACCTAATCGCCATTGCTACGGGCAGCACTGCTGCTCTCTCGTTCTCCAGTCGTTCGCCCGTCGAATCTTCCAACCATCACCAGCTCCCCGAATAGAAGGCGGAAGGCAGATGGAATCATGATGTTACCAACCCTCTTCACGACCCTGCTCCTCGCAGTCTGCACCGTCGCCCAACTCGCCCCCGACGTCACCATCCCCACCGACATCCAAACCGACGTCGCCGACCGCAGCCGGACTGAGAATATCGAAGACATATTGCGATCGTACATCAACGAGCTCGACGGCGGCGTCAACATCCTCTCCCGCCGCCAGGGTCCATCCGCCCCCTCCCCCTCCCTCTCCTCCCTCCCCACCGACATCCAAACCGATGTCGCGGACCGCAGCCGCCGCGAAAACATCGTCGGCATCCTGCGCTCCTACCTCGACCCCCGCTTCAGCCGCCTACACAGCCGCCAATCCACCTCCCCCTCCACCCCCAACAACCTCACCAGCGCCGCCTCCACATGGTCCGCCACGACCCTCTCGGCCTGCACCACGGCCCTCTCCATGCTACGCGGTCTCGCCTCCTCCCCCTCCGGCATGGCCTTCTGCTACAACCTGCCCTTCCTCGACAACTCGACCGGCGTCTTCCAAGCCGACCTGCGCCTCTTCACCATCTCGCCTCCCTCGGGCGATTTCGCCAATGTGGCGCCCAAAGATGTCGACGTCGGCCTGCAGTACGTCGGCGCCACGGTCCAGGGCATCGCAGCCAGTGAGCTGGGCACCCGCGACCTCGAGGCCCGCAGATACCCGCTCGTGGCGTGGCCGCCTGCGCGTCGCGACGACGCGGCGGCGCTGCAGAGGCGGGACGACCAGACGCCGGTGCTGGCGCAGAGCTATGCGTTCATCGGGCAGATCAACAAGGACCTTCTGACCGGGAAGCTGAACTCGTAAGAACCTCCCCACCCATTCTCCCCTCGTCCTTCTTCTCTGGCGCAAGCTAACACCCCCCAGCTCCGCCCTGCAAGCCCTCCTCATCCCCCTCGTCACGCTCTCCATCCGCTCGACGTCGACGAACAGCTCGCTGTCCCCGCTCGAGGCGACGTTCGTGACGGGGCTGTTCTCGGACCAGCCGAAGACGATGGCGACGATCAGCGCGGCGGGGGTGGTGGCGAACGCGGCGTTCGTCGTGCCGGGGATGCAGATCCAGGTCGTCCCGATCGGCGCGGTTGTCACGGGGGTGTGGGCGGCGGGGCTGGTGGGCGTCGTCGGGTGGGGCACGGTCGGGAGGATGGGGTTTAGGGAGAATTATCGGAGGAGGAAGGCGAGGGCTGAGGGGATGGGGATGGGCACGATTTAGGGTGGGGATGGGAAGGGACGCGAGAGGCGAATGGGACATTGGACGGGATGGATGGGATGAGATTGGGTTGTTTTCGGTATATCAAGTTGGAGACTTAGACACATATTTCCCACAAATATCCTTTGGTATCAATCAAGAAAACCAAAATATCAAGAAAGCAAGCATGCGTGAACGAGGCGTTTCATGGGAGGAACCGGAAAACCCATGTTTTCAGACACTAAGAACACGCAAACACGAGATCAGGTGGACAGGTTGGTAGACGAAGAATTATACATAAGTCGAAGTCTAGAGGTGTTCGAACTGCGAGGATGCGCGCGTTTCTTCTAAACACGGCATTGCGGATTTACAGGGGTCCGGGCAACATTTAGTTGCCTGGGTTCTGCTTGACGAAAGCGACTCCCTTGTCGATGTTCTGTCGGCGAGCAGTTAGTATGGATGTAGCAAGTGGACAGAGGGATAGGATATGGAGAACGCACCTTCTTCAAGTCGACCAAGGCGGCATCCAACAGCTTCTGCTCCTCAGGAGCAATCTTGCCAACCTCGTAGATCTTGTGGGCACCCTCTGGGCCAAGCTCGACCTTGGAGGCGAAGAAATCAACACCCTGGTCCTTGTAGAGTGGGGAGTCAACGAAGGTTGGCTCGACAACACCCTTCTCGCCCTGCGCAGCCTTCAGCAGCGACTCGGCGAAGCGGGCACCAGCCATGGCCATGGAGAGGGTAGCGGAGCCCGCACCATCCTTGGCCTTGACGACCTCATCACCACCGAACTGGACGCGGTTCAGGAGCGCCGCGTTGCCGACGAGGTCAGCGTGCTTGCTCTGGGAGAAGAGCGGCACGATGGTGACGCCGGAGTGGCCGCCGACGACGGTGATGGCCTCATCAGCCGGGTCGGTGTTCTTGAGCTCGGAGACGAAGCGGGAGGCGCGGACGACGTCGAGGCTGGTGACACCGAAGAGGCGCTTGGGGTTGTAGACGCCCTTGGACTTGAAGACCTCGGCGACGATGGGGACGGTCGAGTTGACCGGGTTGGCGATGACGAGGATGTTGGCGTTGGGTGCGGACTCGGCGGCAGCCTTGGCCAGGTCGCGCACGATCGAGGCGTTGGTGTTGAAGAGGTCATCGCGGGTCATGCCTGGCTTGCGGGGAACACCGGCGGGGATCAGGACGATCTCGGCACCCTTGAGGGCGGCGGCGAGGCCGGATGGGGTGGGCTCGTAGCCGGTGACGTTGGACTTGGTGTTGATGTGGGAGATATCGGCAGCGACACCTGGGGCCTGTGTTAGGATTGTGAAGCCAATTGAATTGGTGGGCGAGGAGCTCACCTGGTCCTCCACGGATATCGTAGAGGGCAAGCTCAGAAACACGGGGGTTGAGCTTGAGGAGGAGGGACAATGGCTGTCCAATTCCACCGGCAGCACCGAGGACGGTGACCTTGGAGAGCTGGATAGGCAGATGTTAGCAACGCCTTTGAAATGTGATCCTCACGGCCGTCCGGTCCTTGCCGAGGCATGGAGACATGGAGACATGGAGAATCTTGGGGATTGCTTCAACTTACGTCTCTTGCGGAGGCAGAGAATGCGCGGCGCTGGGCGGCGCCAAAGGTGCGTGCGGCGAACATGGCTGGATATGTGAGGTGAGGTTGGAGAAGGGGGAGAAGATGGAATTGGATGCGGAAAATAAAGAGAAGAGTGACGGGAGAGTTGGGGACGACAGATGGAACAGCTATTGGGTTTCGGCACGGACCTCGTCGTGCCGATTTTGCATTGTCGGCCTTGGACTTCAGGCTGAACTTCACGTGCTGTGGACCCATGTCGTCATTCAGGTGTTAGCATCGGCTATGGCCCGGAAGTCAATTCCTTCGACGTCTTGATATTGATGAGCTCCAATTTTATAATTGATTTATAATTGATTTATAATTTATAATTTATAATTTATGATGTTACTCTTGAGATTTGAGGATTCTGATATGGGTGTTGCCTTTTTATATGGTAAGTGCTAGAAGTCTTTCTTTTGGGTCTACGAGCTATATTCGTTCTCCTAATCCTCTCTGCTTCTCCTACTAACCACATATCAAATGCTCCATGTGCAGCGTCCTGCTATTCTGCTTTGCTTTTTTAAATAAGTATCCGGCTATTCAGCATCGAATTGGCTTCAATGGGTCATATCCAGCATTTCTTTGCTAAGTGAGCTATGGCTAGCTCGTACTCCGAATCACATATGGGAAGGAGAATCCAGGAATAACTCGCACTCAGGAGGGTTTCATTTTCTTTATAAATGACATGTTCTCGGTTGAAGATTGCTCATGGTTGCTCTTGTCATTTGGGGGGTTTTGGTTTTACGTCTCAGCTCTTCCAGCAAATACAAAATCAGTCTTTTCTGACCTTTTCGGATCAATTCCTCAAACTTTGATTCGTAAGAAGAGCTCGCCTTTTGCTGGGAGTTTTCCGTCAGTGAACACTCGAGTGGTGACAGCAGAGACGTGACTTCGATGTAAAGATGACTCGACGACTTATGGAGAAGAATCTCTGCATCTGATTCGCACATGAGTCTCACAGTATAGTGAATCTGCGAGCCCGAACCACGACGGAAAAACGTAAATTGCTGATGAAATATTGCTCTCTACAAAAACTGGAGAAAGAACTCCTCGGGATTCTGGTCTTATTTTATATACTTTGTGTCCAGAGCATCTCTCGATTCCGATATACGCCGATGCTCCGGTGACACGGCGGCCATGGCGAGAGACCGCAGCCATAACGAGGAAGGAAGAAGTAGCAAGAAGAGCACGACAGCAACGGTCCGATCCGCACGTCCATCGCCTCTCGCTCCCAAATCCACGGCCTGGAAATCCGCGGCACCTTCCTGATCTCAGCAACGCGTTCAAAGCTCTCAAGAAAACCATCCAGTATTAGGCATTGCGAGCTGCTTTAGTTTGAGCGAGAGAGAGAGATCACAGAAGATTCTGCTCCCATTTATACACGCCCACTCCGAGTCCACTCGCCTGGCCTGGCGATGGGTGGCCTACAGTCCTTCACTGACATGCACGATTTGCAAGAAGAGGAGGTCGAGGACTCTGAACATGGACGACCGTGCGGCGGACCCTGAAGCGGTTATCCTTGCGCAAATGACTGTAGAATCCAGAACGAATTCGCCGGCCATGCTTATTCTCCTCTCGCACCTCCACCCCTCGCCCTCTTCCATCTCCCCCCCTCTACTTCCTCCGTTATCCCATCTCCACAGCCTCTCCACCAACAGAATCCCCAGAGTCACTAGAGTCTATGGCTAAAGCCTCCATCATGCTAAACAGTCGCCCTAAAGGACGCGATGTTCATATCTTCTGCTTACGCGATCTGCATGCCACAATCAGTGGTCTAATGCGCACAAACGGTATTACGAATGCCAGCCCTACACGCTGTAGTAGAAATCGTCGTTATATCCAAAAGCGACTTCACTCTGCAGAATGAAAGCAACAGCATAATAGCAAAGGTTGATAATCCGCTTTAGCTAGATTCTCGGCAGCAACAACACAACGAACGAGAACAGACGACGACGACGAAGGCGGGGTGGGAGTCGTTATGAGAAGAGGCGTGGCGAGAAGCTCACAACATATGAGAACCGCGCTGGGACATGGATTGAGGGCTGGCAATGGCATTATTGGCTGAGAGCGCGATTTCGGGATGCTGGAAGGGGGAAGAGGCATAATAACCATACTTTAATCTTGACGATATCTGCTTTGTTGCCTTGTGAAATCAAGGCTTATGACAGATATATAGAGTGCTGCTTGTAGAGCAGCAGTGTTCAAGCATGGCAGCAAAGGATTACTGGGGAGGGAGAGAAAGGCCAAGACTCGAGTTGCAAGTGCTGGTTGAATCGCGTTCTATACTGCTTGCTTTTATCACCTCATCCCATCATCTCTACCGCAGAGGCACCAAACCACCACACAAGTCTTCTACCTCACAATGCCATTCGTCAGCGTCTTAACCGTGCAAGCACCGCCGCTCTCCGTGACCAGCTTGCCCAGCCCCGTCTTCCTCTCCTCCCCCTCCTTGCTCAGCTCCTTCACCGCCCCCGCATCAAACGCCACCTCCAGCGCCGGCGTCGTCGTGAACCCCGGCTGGATCATCTCCCACACCTTCTTCTTCGGATTCAGCACCCCCTCGGGCTCGCCCCTCCATCCCTCGAAGTACACCCTCTCGCCGGCCGGCGCGTCCGCCGGCGGCGTCACCAGCTCCACCGGCCCGGCGTGGTGGTCCTCCTCGCCCTCCCGCAGGCGCGGCGACGCCGCCAGCACCATGGCGCTGGACTTGATGCCGCGCATCTTGACCGGCTTGAGGTTGCACACCACGACCACCTTGCGGCCCTGCATCTCCTCCAGCGGCACGAGCCCGTTGAGCCCCGAGCACACCGTGCGGCACACCTGCCCCTCGAACTCCGCCGTGTCGTCCGTGCCCGCCTTGTCGCCCATCGCGATCGTGCTGACGTACAGGCTGTCCGCCTCCGGGTGCTTCACGGCCTTCAGGATGTGTCCGACGCGCAGGTCGATCAGGCTCGGCGAGAGCGGCGCCGCGGGCGCGGCCTGCTTCTGCGGCTTCGGCGCCTTCTCCTTCTTCTCCTTCTTCGCCGTCTTCTGCGGCGCCTCGGGCGTCGCCGCCGCCGCCGCCGCCACCGCCTCGATCTTCTCCTTCGCCGCCTTGACCTTTCCCCCCTCGACCCTCGTGCGATCCGCAACCTCCTTCTGCTCTTCCTTGCCCGCACCCTCCGCCGCCCTCGCCGCCGCCGCAGCCTTCTCCTTCTTCGCCTTCTCGGCCTTCGCATCGACGGGCGGTCTCACGAACAAGATCTCCTCCACATCGACCTTCACCTTCTCCGCCTCCGGCACCCCGAGCCCGAACAGCGGGCTATTCTGCACAAAGTCCAGATGGCGCACGACGTGCGGCAGCCCCGCCTCGCCCGTCCGCTGCGCCGGCGTCCAGTGCGCCACCATCGGCGCCAGCGTCCGGTACAGCGCCACGTCCGCCTCCGACGGCTTCGCGCCCAGCACCGTCGTGCGCGTCGCCAGGTGCGTGTTCAGCGCGCTGAGCAGCGTCGGGCCCGCCGGCGAGGCCTGAGAGAGCCGCGACGCCGTCGCGACCCATTGCGCGATCTCGGCCGTCTCAGAGGGCGTGTACGTCAGATTGTCGAAGGTCGACATCGTGGTGCGTGCTGAGAGGGTTGAGGTGGTAAATGCACGCGTTGTGCGCAGGAAGAGGCGTGTGGGAAACAGCTTGATGGTTGGATTGGAGGTGTGGTGGTGGTGGAGGTGCGTTGGAGCTGTTTATGACGCAGAGTTGTAGTTTGGAGCTTCAAAAAAGTTTGGCGCTAGTGGGGTTGGTTCAGGTGGGTCACGTGTAAACTCAGTTATGGCATTTGAAACTTGATGGTTTGGTATACGCTTCAGGAGAGATGATTTATCTGCTTATTCCAATGATTATCTACCTAAACGGCGTCGAATAGGAAAACCCCTGCCCATATCTCGTTGCATGTTCATTCCGCTCGTAAGCTTCATCCATATTAGCCCCCCCGCCCCCACCTCCCTTCACAACTCCTTGAAAAGCATCTCAAAAATATCCGACTCCCCCAGTTATGGTACTCCAGAAAGCGCCAATACGCCATATAGAAGCTGCAGCTGCAAACTTTTTACTTTTACAAGGCCAGTCCCGTGCCGTCCCCCGTCCACCGATACAAAGAAAGGACGTCGCGACGCCGTAATTGCTGCTCTCCGATGTCTTCTGGTAACCTACCACGCACCTGCGCAAGTGCTGAACGCATGACTTTGCGGAAATTCCTCTGCGGATGGTCAGTCATCGCTCGACTTCGATTAGGAATGGTGACTCACCTGATATTCTGTGTTCAAAGTAGCAACACACGCTTCGTGAGCTCTCACGATCGTCTCACAAGCCCTCACCACACTTGGGCTCGCCTCGCTCTGCAGCTTATCGGCAATGAGCAGAAGCAGAAAACTCCCTTGTAAGAGATAGACTCCAAAGAAGAACGGCATAAACTCCAATCCTGGGTCGTATTCTAGTATATTCTCTATTGCTTCTGCAGCAGACACAGCATGTCCTGTGGCGTTGATGAAGCTCTGTGACGAGATCCATAGATCATTGTCGTCTAATAATGAGATGGGATCCCATTTGCCGGTAAGCAGGATATGAAGAACGTGCATGACGTGGGTGCCATATGCTACCACGATGCGAGTCTGGATATCGCATTCGGTAGTCATGCGTGACGTCGACGTATTGACGGAATGTCCAGATGGTGATGAAATATCGTTCTGGTTCAGCTGTATGTTTTCGAGGTTGTTGTGAGCACCCGCGTTTTCGTCAGTGCTTGACAAATGTCGTTGCTCGAACTCCTTCAGACTTCGCCCATACGCTTCAAGTTGTTGCGTTATTTCGGTCGCATAATCGGCCCACTCCTGCGAGGATCGAAAACCGACGCCGAATCGGGGATGATTTTTGGCATGATTGAGATCGACGATCTCGCCAAGAATGGTCATGAGGGGCAAGAAATACCCGAATATACTATGACCAGTACACTCAAAGTTAGGTCCTTTCCTTCTGATTCGGGCTGAGCCGTTCGGGGAAGTAATATGAATGCTGGAATCACCGGAATAGAACTCGCCAGTTTGCCACATTGTGTCGTCCATCGGCTGGAGTAGACCATCACATTCCACGTCCAGGAGGAATAGCGGCTTGTTGTAGCACAGCGACAGATGTCGATCAACTGTGTAAACAAGCCACCAGATTCTCCGGCGTTCTTCTCTCTCCTCCTCTGTGATACTGCCCGGTGTGCCAGGTGGAGGATGTGGAACGTCCATGTCATCCTCTGGTTCACCGTCGGCGTCGACATCATTGCTTGACTGTGGTGTTGGGCTTGGTGGCAATTCACGGCCGAGCTTCAGCTCCCGCGCCAATGACCACGCCGCATTCCACCATCGAAGACTTGCTCCTTTGTATTCGGAAGCGGAGACAACTGTGGCTAGATGGATATATGTCACCACATCATCCAGAGCACCAGCAGCGCCAAAAGCACCGCCTTCGCCAGTCATGGCGTCTGGTCCAACAGTTCCAGGCATGGCGACACCAAGTCCACCAAGAGCAACTCCATTTATGACCGTATCGGTGAAATTGTTTGATGTTTCATCAACAGGAGGGCCATGGATGAGCGGCTTAAGGAGTCCCACGGTAAGCTCGAGCAACCTTTGGCAAACGCGTCCCCTGGCTGAAGGCGGGACAGTCAAGAATGCAGCATCACTAGTCTGTGCTGCTACCCATAACATGCTTGCTAGCAATGCTGGAGTACATTGTCGAGGCTTGGTTGGATGCAAGAATGATCGCTTGCGAAAAACGTAGCCTAGGACATATGGTGACATTGGATGCATCTGCGCCGACGACGAGCTAGCAAAGTATAGATCAAGCAGCTCACACGCCAGAGATACAGGAACAATGTTTCCAAGATGAGGGATGAGTGGCTGCAGGACGGGATACCTCAGCTGTGAGTGAAGATGATGATGTTGTTGAGTCATGTGATATTGGTTCATCGGTGAAGGCATAGATGCCCATTGCGGCGAGGCGACTGTAGGTGTCTCCATTGAAAACCCCGGCATTGGACTATCGCCTAATCTGAATGCGGGGGACTGATGGTTACCCGGATAATGTGGGGGACTTTGCATGGCATAAGGTAGGTCTGGATACCCGGGTAAAGAGGTAGATGAACCATAAACTGATGTGTTATTGTTCATCATATGGCCATTGACCGATCGACTGTAGCCATGCATCGTGCCGTATCCATTGAGCCCTATGTCCGTGGGACTGTCCATCTGAGATTGGCTCATCGCATCGTCGTGCCGGTTTGTCATTATCGGCTGAAGTTGTTGCGGCATATCTCCAAGCTGCCCAAGGCTTCGATTGCGGCCGTTGCCGTTCATCAACTTCTGCGCGGCAGTCGGGGGTGCATTATTCTCGTTCATCGAGCCTGGATCTCGACGGTGGCCGTCGGAATTGTCGTTGAGAGAGCTGATGGAGGAACCGTGATCCAATCTTGACTCGATCGGAGATCTTCCGTCTGAAGACTGCCCTGTTGGAGATTTTTGACCGCCGTTCGCCACAGCAGCAGCTGCTGCTGCTTGTTGCGCCAGGTCTTTTCGTGACGCCTTTCCACGCTTCTTGCGCTCACGAATGTATTCACAGCCCAGATTGAACTCTAAGGTATGGTATTAGCATAATCCTGAAAAGGTCGATCAGCCGTGACATACCGACGCAATGGGCGCATGGATTCTGCCCGTCACATTTAGTTCTGAGTTGATTGCACTGGTCGCAAGCTCTGCTGATCCTTCTTCGCACTGGACCGGAGGAGTGAGATCCATTGGTGCCAGAGCTCCTTCCGCCTAGCATGCCTCCAGATAGACCATTGTACGGATGTTGGCGATGTTTCGAGCTGGAACTCCTACTTGACTGGGAATTCTGATGCACATCGATCTGTCGTTGTAGTTGATGAAGAGCGTACTGGGATCCATGCGCAAGACTGTCTAGACCTCCATGCATGTGGTTTGAAGGGAGGTGTCCCGTCGGCAGCATGTTGGTGACGGGAATGGTATGATAACTCGAATAGCGATGTAATGGGTTGGAGAGCATCTTGCTCCAGGCAATCAACGAATAGGTGCCACCGCCGGACTGATCTGTAGCGACAGGCAAGTCGACGAAGGCAGGCAAAGATGGAATGATAGACCGACTCTGGCTATCTCAGGATAAGAAGCTCGGCGAGCTTTGAGCCGGCGTATGAGTCTGTTTGGTAGGAGGAGGGAAACAAAAAGACGAGATGACGAGATGCATAGGATCAGTCAGATCGGAAGTGGTGTCCAGCCCATCTATATCTCTACGTACATCTGTCCACGTCCTGGGGAGGGGAGGGGAGTTGTTGTGGCAGGCACCTTGAAAGGGCAGCGAATCTATTTTGTCTGGACGCTCGAGGATCGAAACGAGCAAGAGATGGGAAGTGTCAGAATGAGAATGACCAGGGCAACGCCACGCCACACTATGCCAGGGCCAGGTTGACTAGCATGGCGGGGTTGCGCATTAGAGAATTGGCCGATGTCTGTTTTGTCTGCTTTTATCTTCTCTGGTGGGAGAGTGATATGTATGTGAGAGAGAGAGAGAGAGCGAGAGAGCAGCAGATGCCTGCCTGCTCGGGGCTATATTGATATTGCTATTGGTATTGATATGGGAGGCGAGATGGAAGAAAGGCAGGCTCTCTATATCTGTGGCCGTTGCGCGTTAATATCAACGTTGCCATGCCATGCCACGTGCGATAATAGCTGCGCCCCAAGGATGAAGGATGTCAGGGTGTCTGGGGAGCAGAGTACTGTGTACTCCAGTCACTCCAGTCGAATATGTGAATGTGTGAATGTGTGAATGTGTGAATGTGTGAATGTATGAATGTGTGGGGGAGTCGGGGAGTCGGGGGTGAGTAAGAAAATATATGTATGGCGGGGATGAGGACCGTCGAGACTTGGCGCACTAGAGCCGAAGTACCAAGTACAAGTATCAAGTATCAAGTACTCTCGTGTACATAACATGCTTTGCTCTCCGAGATCTCTCCCTCAGCTGGTGCTCACAGCATGATCTGGAGTATTTGGAGAGGATGAACAGCATACATATATATGTGTATGTATACATACACACATATATCATGTATAGGAGACACAGGAGCCCTTTCAAGCATTACTACTCATCATCGTCAGCCATGTCGAGTGGAAGAGAGCGACCACGAGCATGAGTGAGCGGCCTGGCTTATCCAGAACAAACGGCATCTGCTGTCGCGCAGATTTTGACACCGAAGCTGTGCCCCGATATGTCCGCGACGATGAGCCTCTCGATGCTATGCGTGCAGCGTTCTTCGACGTGGGCTCTCTGAATGCTTCAGGGCTCTCCAACCCTCTCCCTCTCCTCCCATCTCCCACCTGCCATCTCCATCTTCACCGCGAGGCGCACCGTCGTCTCTCGTACATATATCAGTCCATGTGCTTTAGATTGCGGCCTGGCCTGCGCGACATTCACTCGAAGACATCGGAGCATGTATTGTAGCTGTAGCAGTCTGTACCTGCGGACATGTTGCCCATCGAGGCGCGTCTGGGGATGCGACGACAGGGCCGAGCACCCCTCTCTTTCCTATCGCGTCCACGCTCTCCCTCGAAATCCTCGAGATTGTCGAAATTGCACGTACAGGCCGGAGAAGCGGCCCCTTTGAGACGTGCCAGTCTCTCCTCTCGTCGACGGTCCGTCGAAGCAGTGCGCTGGGGTTGGATGAGAGGTCGCAGGCATGGCAGGTGGCATGGCAGGTGGCATGAGAACGGCTGCGGCGTGGTGCGGTGTGGTGAGGCGCTTTGGAATGGGCAGCGAGAGGGAGTGAGTGGTCGTGGGTGGCTTGGAGCGAAACGTGGTTGTGTGGAGGAGCAGGTACAGTCAGTACAGTCAGTACAGTCAGTACATATTCCGTACTCGTACCTTTCTTTACCTTTACCTCCAGGTACGACCCCTTCTCTCCAACCTCCAAAAGGAAATGAATATGCTTTGACTAGACGAGCAGACAAACGCAAGCTCTCATCTCCACATAGGGCAGCTTCTATGCTGATTATCATTGCGATTGCTCTACGGAAATGCAGAAACACACTACTTTCCTCAATTGGCAGACGTCAACTTCCCCATCTTCACCACCCGATGCAAGATGCAGATGCAAGACCTCCTGCATGGAGTAGTCACTTACTATCCACGGCATTCATCTTGCTGCGACAATAATAGACGCACGGAGAGTGGACTTCCCTAGGTACTGTACTCTGGGTTGTACTCTACATGCTATGCTCATTCTATGCTCATCCTATGCTCATCCTATGCTCAAGCCATATTCTAGCATGCATCTTCTCGAGATTTTCCCCGCAGCGTCGGCCCTTAATGCATCTCCACCGAGCTGTTTAAAGCAGCACTCATCCGGCGTCCTTGGGACGACTCTCCGCACTCGCACAATGCTCCAGCGTCTCTTCGCCCCGTCAAGCCGTGAAGCGAGACGCAAATAGATTATTCGTTGGCAGATCTTCATCTTCCCTCCTTCCTCCTCCTCCATAACGTCGATTTGCTGACTTAGCTGAGGGATCCATAGGGTGACAAGTCGTACAACATACAACAGTCATCACAATAATCACAGCACGAACATCGAATATGGATGGATGGCATTCTTCTATGGCCCCCATGCTCATAGCGACAAATCGATCTTGTTCTTTGTTCCTGGCGACATCGCCTATGCCACGAGAATAAACGGTCCGATGCCTAATATACAGTCGCTGGAGATGCTTGTTTGGCCTCCTGTCATTCGCTGAGCGACCACGATCCTTGAGGATTGACACGAGGCCAAGTACATGCAACAATGCACTCTCCTACCAGCATCCAGGCCTCTGCCGAGTGAGACCCCTTGTCGGAAATGCGAGGATGCGAAGTGGTCTTCGACACCAACATGGCGAGATGATGGCGTCAAGCCAGCCTTCGAGTGGCCTCCAAGTGTGATAAGTTACATATATACTCCGTAATGACTCGTGCATTGCTGCTGTCCAGTCCAGTCCCTGCAGAAGAGATCGGACGGAGGGAGGATGTGTGTACGCAGTGTGTGTGTGTGTCTCTCTGGCAACTCTGGCAACAGGGAATAAGGGAAAATATCCGTATTATCCGTGCCGCTGTCTATGAAACAGAAAGCTTCCATGGAAGGATCCGAGGTTCCAGAGACGCGGCGCCCAGACCTTCTTTCATGTGTACATGCGTACCTAACATGCTAGAGGCTCATACTCATATTTCTCCAGCAGTAAGCAAAGCAATTCCTCAGCAGCAGCCTTATTTCCCTTGCCTGGCATGCGGTCTGCGAATGGGAATGGGCCTCGGAGCAGAGACTAACCCTCAAGCATCTTGCTGAGCATACATACATACATACATACATAGATATGTGGACGGTGTCGCTATGATGGCAAAACGAATTATACCATCTGTGCAGGAATAGGAAGCAAAGTGAGCTGTCCCCTCGTGTCAGATAGAGCACGGCTCTTAAGGTTGCGTGCAGCGTGCTGCATCCTTCCAGCAGCAATCAACTCCTGACAACACGTTCGTCGACCTGACCATTCACAGTCACATCACAACTACAATAGGTGCCATGCATCCAGCATTAGCAACTACGAAGGACTGAAGTGATTCTCTCCCTCTGCATCGCCCAAAGTAGTCGCCCGCCCTGCTCGATTCCGCGCAGTCGAGCCCGACGAGGCCGTCATCGTCATCGCTACCAGCAGGATTGTCATTGCTGCTTTCATTTCGCCGTGGCTGGGTGAACCGTGACAGTCATCCGGCCCGACGTTGCCGCAGAAGGGCCTTTCGAGCCCCCATGTCGTGTCCCTGCAAAAGCCATTGATGGAGAGAACATACAGAGGTATGTACATTGTACATACAGTACTGTATTGTACGGACTACTCCACAGATCAAAGCGCTCAGATGCCATTCCTTGGCCACTGTCAGACCGCCCGCCCATCAGAGCACGCCGTAATGTAATAATGTCGATGTGGAGAGGGACTGACCTCGAGAGACATCAATCGTCGGAGCACTCCTACCACTCCATTCTTCGATTTATTTAATGATTTATTTTGAGGAGTCATTTGAGGCCTTCTGTTGCGCGTTTGCGTGCGCAGACTCGGCAGTTCGCCACAGCCCACCAGGTGCAAACAGCTCGAACTCTGGATGTGGAGATCCGCGTGACAGTTCATATCAGCGATCGAGGAGATTTTCAGGATGAGGATGAAGAAGTTAAGTAACAAGTTAAGTACCACGCACTTCTACACTCGGATTCGATTCAATAAGACGTGGAAATCCCGGATGGCTTCAAATCATATTTATCACGTGACTAAAATTCATTCGATTCTCTGGCCGAGAATCTGCCGAGCCGAGGGAGTTTTCCCGGCCATAGGTGGGGTGGAGCGAATGTTTATAAATCAATCCTCTTTCTTGGTGTACCAGAGAAAGACTTGCAGCAATAATTGTCTTAAATTCACCAAGTGGTTGGAACAGTATACTGTATGCGGAAGACATCGTCAACTCATAATTGTCATCAAGAATTCTTTATTGTTCTTAAACTCATTTTATTCATCATTTTTAATGATGTCATGTTGTTTACCCCACAGCCGCGAGCCCCTTTTTCCACACCCAACTGCCGAGGAACAACAACGGCAGATGAGTCGAGATCTTTTGACCCCAGTATTCTATCTTAATCATATTCCATCTGTTACAATCTCAGCATCCTGCTGCATCTATCCTATTATTGCTCCTTCCTATCCCCAGACCTTCGCTTTTCATGCTGGACATGGCTTTGCTGTTTTCAAGTCCGGATCCACGTGCATTTGAGAGGGGCATACTAGTTCTTCAAAACTCCACATGTATGACGTACAAAGAATGTAAATACCTTAGACCCCATATCTGCGTTGCTTGATAATCAGACCTTCGGGTCATCGGTCTACAGTGGACTGAAACCCCAAATACCTGATCTTCGTTGCTTGCTAATCAGATCTTTGGGTTGAGCGAACTGTATATATATTTGCACAATTCCGAGTGCGTTCCACACACCTTCCACACACCTTTGCGATATCGTTCTGGCCTCTTTTCAATAAAGCTTCATTTTCTTCTCCCTGAAAAGTGATTTTATTTCGTAACGATGGGAATTCCGAAGACCGTCAAGGCGTGGGTCGTCAGAGGCACCGGTGGGTTCGATGACCTAGTCCTCAGACATGAGCATCCTCTCCCAGAAGTCGGCGATCACGATGTGCTGGTCAAATTTCACGCGGCATCTATCAACTTCCGAGATCTTATCATTCCACAGGTGAATATAGCCCAGTCTTCTCATAGTTAAACTTGCAAGTTGACAAGTCGTAGGGCAAGTACCCATTTCCAAGGCAAGACAACACTGTCGCTTGTTCTGATGGCGCCGGCGAGGTCGTCGCCATCGGCTCAAAGGTAACCCGCTTCGATGTCGGCGCCAAAGTCGTGACCCTCTTCAACCAAGGCCACCTCTCAGGCTCCCTCGATTTGAAGTCCGTGCAGACCGGCCTGGGCGGCTGCATCGACGGCACCCTCCGCGAGTACGGCGTCTTCGACGAGCACGGCCTCGTGGACATGCCGCAGAACCTCAACTATCTCGAAGGCTCGACGCTCGTCTGCGCCGGCCTCACGGCGTGGAGCGGGCTCTACGGCCTCAAGCCGCTCATGCCGGGCGACTACGTCCTCACACAGGGCACCGGCGGCGTGTCCATCTTCGCCCTGCAGTTCGCCAAGGCCGCAGGAGCCAAGGTGATCGCGACGACCTCGTCGGCTGCGAAGGCGGAGAGGCTGAGGCAGTTGGGCGCGGACCATGTGATCAACTACAAGGAGACGCCGAACTGGGGCGAGGAGGCGAAGGCGCTGACGCCGGGGGGTGTGGGCGTGCAACACGTGATTGAGGTTGGGGGCCCCGGCACGATGGCGCAGAGTCTCAAGGCGATTAAGATTGATGGGGTTATTTCGCTCATCGGGTTCGTGGCCGCGGGTGGTAAGGAGCAGCCGACGTTCTTGGATGCGCTGAGTAATTTCTGCACGGTCCGAGGACTGTTGGTGGGCAGCAGAGAGCAGTTTGAGGCCATGGTAAGTCGGATGATGCAGTCTACGGTGAAGGGGACATGCTGATAATCTCCAGAACCGTGCGGTGGAGGCGAACAATATCAAGCCTGTTGTGGATCCTAAGGTCTTCTCTTTCGAGCAAGCCAAGGAGTAGGTCCTCACCCTCACAATCCCACGTTACGGCCGCTGACAAAACATCAGGGCATACCAGTACCAATGGGAGGCAAAGCACTTCGGGAAAGTCTGTATCAAGATCGACTAAATAGTAGCAATATTCTCAGTTCCCACCCAAACCGCGCCTTCCCATCTCTCCTCTCCCCTCCCGTGCCATGCCATGCCATGCCATGCCACATTTCAAGAACGCCCTCCCCATTCCTGCCCGCCCCAGCACCCGACGCTCCCCCCATCCACACCCCAAGCCCACGTCCACGCGTGCACCGCGCGCAATCGGGGAATTTTGGCGATCTCATCCGGCATACTCTCATATGCGCACTGCGCGGGCAGGGTGACCCCGGCGGCACACGCGTGCGCTCCCCCCGTCCGACACGTCTCTGCTGTGCTCGCCTCGCCTCGCCTCGCCGCAGCCCAGATGCGGAGCGGCGCCTGCTTTCCCAGGAAAAAGCACAGGACGGGGAGTGAGTGCGTGGAGTGCTCAGTCTACCTCGCGCGTCGAAGTCTGGGGAACCCGCATCGTGCACAGCGCAGCCGGCGAGTGTGCGGGCGCAGGGACATGGACATGGACGATGCGGGAGGAAGCCCCGTCCGCGCGAGAGTGAGCGAGCGACTAAAGCGGGGAATGTAGCCGGGCGTGGAGGGAGGGGCGAGGGGGCGGTTTAGATTAAGCTTCCTGGGTGGGCGGGCGCACGTGGGAGCGCGGGGGGGTGACCTGGCCGTGCGGACGGGGTCGACGGGCCGGCAGGGAGGGCATGAGGAAGTACTGTTATGTAACTCGAGGTGGGTGAGTGCGGCGCTGCGGATCGGATGGTGGGTGAGAAGTTGGCGGTGCGGTTGCGAGGGGGGTGTTGTGGTGAAACGACGGGATCTGATGGAACCTGTGAATCTGGGGTATTAGCCGGGGGCCTATAATATAACATGGTGAGATGGTGAGATGGTGATATGATTGGCATGGTTATGTAGTAGATCAGGTTATGCTATGCGATGTATGGTATGATATGATATGATTGACGTGCTGAGTTGTTTGCGTGAAAGCAGATCGCAATACATAGCATAGAATAGCATAGCATAGCATGATGTTGGGAAATTTCCACCATGGTAGTTATGCTATGAATCCATGATAATAATAGCATTGATACGAATATCTGGGGAATTTATGGGGTGCATTGACAGCGACATGCTTGCCCTCCCCGTTTCGTATTAGAAGCGCCGTTGTTCCTCGCCCAAAGCGAAAAGCAACAACGACGTCGCGCGTCTTAACAACATCACGTATCGACCAGCTTCAGAGGACAAATTTGTCAACACGAGACCTGCGATCAAGACCTGCGTGTCGAGTAAGGTGTCATTCATCTCTCGTCCATCTCTTTCTCCTCCACATCGCGTCCTCTGCTCTGACAATCTCCAGGATACCTCCTCGCCACCTCCCCGTCGCCTCCATCCCTCCCGTCGCAGCTTAACGGTCCTACGGACGGCCCGGCGGTCCTCTCCAAGTCCAGGCCCATACTCAGTGCCAATGCCGCCGCAATATCGACGTCTCTCTCCTCCCCACAATTCACTAAACATGTGACCCCAAAGTCCTCCCCATGATCTCCACGTCCTCCTCCGCAATCTGAGTGCCGCGCTTGGCCCTCCGGCTGCTGCATTAGCTGGCGAAAAGGTGGCGAAGGGCCTGGCAGAATGGGATATGGAGGCAAGTGAGAGAAGAAAGTTTTTGTATTCAAAGAGGCGGCCTTCCGTTCCTCCTCGAGGCCTTTTTTTGTCATTCCATCCTGCAGGGAGTCCAAGCTAGCTGCTATACCAGGTTCTTTAAACCGTCACACAGCTACCTCTGTACCTCTCTGTGCTCCTTTCACTACTCTCTCCCTCTCTCTCTTCTCGTCTCTGCCTATCTTTACAGCCCCATCGGCCAATACCATCCCACCATGAAGTTCTCCCTCACCCTCGCCGCTCTCGCAGCCACCTCGGCCTCGGCGCACACGATCTTCCAGCGCGTCTCCGTCAACGGCGTCGACCAAGGGCAGCTCGTCGGCGTGCGCGCGCCGCAGAGCGACAACCCCGTGCAGAACGTCAATGCGGCGGAGATGACCTGCAACCTGGGCCTCGCCAGCCCCGTGAGCACGAGCGTCATCACCGTCCCCGCCGGCGCCAAGGTCGGCACCTGGTGGCAGCACGTCCTCGGCGGCGCGCAGTCTGCGAACGATCCCGACAACCCCATTGCGGCGAGCCACAAGGGGCCGATCCAGATCTACCTCGCCAAGGTGAGTTCCTTCTTTTCTCTCTGGAGATGATGTGCGGGAGTGGGGGGCTGAAGGTGACACAGGTCAGTAACGCCGCTTCGGCAGGCACCGCGGGTCTCTCGTGGACCAAGGTCGCCAGCGAGGGCCTCAACAACGGCGTCTGGGCCGTCGACAACATGATCTCCGGCAACGGCTGGTGGTACTTCACGCTGCCCAGCTGCATCGCGCCAGGAGACTACCTCATGCGTGCTGAGCTCATCGGTAAGCCCCTGCTCCCCCAACCCCCAAGCCCCGAGGACGCGGGACTGACGGCAGATAGCTCTCCACTCGGCGTACTCCGCCGGCGGCGCCCAGTTCTACATGTCCTGCGCCAACATCCGCGTCACGGGCTCCGGCACCCAGTCGCTCTCGGGCGGCGTGTCGATTCCAGGCGTCTACTCCGCCACCGACCCGTACGTCCCCCTCCCCCCTCCCCCTTCTCCCAGCCAAGCACTCAACTAACCCTCCCCAGCGGCATCACCATCAGCATCTACGGGCAATCCGGCAAGCCCGACAACGGCGGCAAGGCGTACGTGGCGCCCGGCCCAGCGGTGCTGACCTGCGGCAGCGGCGGCGGCAACGTGCAGGTGCCCACGACGCTGGTGGTGCAGCCGACGCCCACGACGGCGCCCAGCACGGGTACGGCGCCGCTGTATGGGCAGTGTGGCGGCAAGGGGTGGACGGGCGCGACGACGTGCGCGAGTGGGACGTGTAAGGCGAGTGGGGAGTATTATAGTCAGTGTTTGCCGTAGATGGATGGCGGGGTATAAGGGGGGTGAGGGGAGGAGGAGGAGATGGGATGGGATGGAATGGAATGGATGCGGGGCTGGCGGCAGGGGACCATGGGGGTTGGGGCTTGGGGGTTGGGTGGAGAGATCGGTGGAGGAGAGTTCTTGTACATAGTCTTGATTTATTGTATATACGTCTATTTACAAAATCCTCTTTGCTTCGGCCTTCTCATCGCTCATGACTCGGCGGGATTGTCAGGTCGAGATGATACGAGGGGTGTGAGATGACATTGGCCATACGCATGGAGTTCATCATTTTGTGACTGCGTATATATCGTCCACATGCACCATTCCTACCCTCCTAGTCCAAGAAACAAACCACAGGTGACAGAATCATATATCCTATGGTTGTCGTATTGGAATGAGAAAAGACGGTATAACATACCTTGTCGATCCTGACTTTTTGGCTCCTGACTCCCATCATCCTCGTCATCAATGTTCTCGCTGTCTGCTGTGCGTTGCATCCCCGTTCTCACTTGCTCCATCTCACTGCTGTTTTCCTGCGCCATACCTTTTCGTCGTCGTTCGCATCTTGCTGTTGTGGGCCATGTTTGTCCGGGCATGGCATGTCTCTGGAGAGGTTGAAGGGATTGGGGGCAACCTGTTGTTGCAGACAAGTGTGGGCGGCGGAAGATCAAGTGATGAATGCATGTAGAATAGAGTCTAGTCTAACTATCAAATCTATCTGCTATTTATATGTTCTCGCCTGAATAGGCATTAGTCGGCTATTGGACTAAAGGTAGGTGAATACTCTTCTGCATGCTCTGGATGTGAGACATGCATAAAGTGAGAACTGTTCGACATCTGTCCGCAACCACCTTACCAGAATAGATAAAACCTTGCCAAAGTTGTGGAATCTTTACTTTTAACAGGCTTGCTCCCGTTTGGAGCAGGAAAGCGCAGGTAGCAACCAAGCAACGCATACTCCTGTCGCAGACACCGACTTATAATGGCAACGGAGGAGAAGAGAGGGTCTTTGCATGTCTCGACGCTGACTGCGAAAATTGAGAAGAGATTGGTTTCAGGGAAACTTGGATGTTGGATTTTAGGATTAGGATTGCAAATCGTGTTGTATATATGGCTTCCAATACTTATATCTCCTTACTTGGGCACTCCAAGCTCTCTCAGGGCTTCTGTTAGCCCCAGCTGTACCCAGTTATTGACCTCATTCTTCGTGGCAACGGTGATGAGCCCTAACATGCCCATTGCATTTACCCCCGCCTCTTTATTAATGGCTGCTCGTCGCCTTGGGATTACAAGCATCCATCGATTCGTAAGGATCATATTGTGCGGGCACGCGGCTCTAGGTAGGGCCGTATCGGCGTGCTCAGAGCGACCCTCCCCTACCTCAGTGGCTTGCTTTAGGAGGTCAGTATAAACCTTAGTTAAACTAGCTGGCGTAAGATGCTGAGATTCAAAGTGGTGATAAAACCATTGAAATGGGACGCTAGGTTCCTTGCCGCCCTTAGAATCAAGAAAGGCTGCAAAACTGTCTTCCGGCATTGGCATCAGCTGCAGATGCTTATGCAACCGACTGCACCCTCCATCTTGGCCGCAGTTGTAGAAGGCAACATAGTCCTCCCTGCCGATGGCGGTTAGAGCAGTCCAAGCCGCGTCGAGGTCGTTTTCGTATAAAGGCTCATATTGCTTTTGGTGTCCATCGGAAGTCAGGAGCATGAGATGTGGTCTCGCAAAGCAGAACTTGTTGACTACCATGAAGTGAGTGCTGCCGATGTCGCAAATCTCAAAACCTCTGGTGCTAATGTCGCTTCCGTCTCGCCTCTGGTGATGCAGTTCACTATTCTCCTCTGCCTGTGGCCGGGGCGTTTGTATGGTTGGCTTATTGGCGAGAGCAGAGGTGAGAAGGAATTGAAACTAGGGTAAGGGTGGTCAGAACAGGACTGTGTTAATGTATAATGGACATAGGTTCATGTCACGCTTACCTTGAGCCCTCCGTCGATGTGCTCAATGCTTTCTTGCTTGTCGTCGTACAGAACTAGGCCAGACTTGACAAGGCTGTCAAACTTGGACAGTATTAATGATTCCTCCATAATCGAGCTTGATAGATGATCTCTAGCTTTTATGATTGTTGTTGTTTATTCTGGGAGTTAAGACCGTGAAGGCATTGTGGCCAAGTGTAGACTGGGATAACTCTATTCTGATCATGTGACTATTATACCCCTCCCTGTCAAAAGTGCTTGCGGTAAAATAAACGTAAAGGTTATTTCAGCTACGAAGTAACGTTAGATTTCAGCTTGAATGGTAATAATCTGATTTTATGGAAGGTGGACATCCCGAACTGTAGATGTCTGTTTGGCCCCTGACAATCCCATCACAGTAGCGACTCGATCAGGCCCGGCCTGTAATTAAACATTGTATTTATAATTTCTTTGATTGTCAATTCTCCCACAAGATTGGTACCAAGAGCTCAAGAAGAGCAGTTTCGGTGCTTAGCTGGTTGAGGCTTGCTTCATCAAGAAGGTGGCTTTGGACCAAGGCCCGTCGCAAGTTCGTCGAGTTGATATCAGCGGAAACAGGCTTCGCATATTGCAAATCGTAATTCGAGGTCTTCCACATCTCCAGCATCAGACCTTCCAGTCGTAGATAGAAAGCAACTTATGAAAACTCCTGTATATCTGCAAAGTCAGGTGCAAATTATTAGCTTGACGCTCTACAAACCAAGTATAAAACCTTCCTTGATTTCCGCACGATAATTCTTGCTACCAACACTACCCTGCTGTCGTTCGTTCTATTACTCTCTCCTCCTCACTTCTCACCTCCGCCTCCCTAGTCACTGCCGTCTACAATCCCCACTCGAAAATAAGACTCGTGCATTCCCTCCTTCGCCATCCATGGCTGTACTACATCGACTGTAGATAGGAAGTGCTTACGATGCAGATGAGAGCTCCTCTACTCGCGAGCTTCTCAGGGTCTGAGGAGCGAAACTGGAGAGAGAGGGTGTCTATATACGCCAATCCCCCATTATGTCTCTGTGCAAGAGAGAGGGCAGAGAGAGCAGTGGTGCCACATTGATTTTCCTGTCGGGGAAACAGAGCGCTGAACGGAGGGATGAGGAATGGTGGGAAGGTGTGGTGCGAAGAGATGGGCAATACCCAGGACGAAGAGAGGGGTTGTGACTCGATAAGTCTGACGTAGGAGAAGATTGAAGGGACTAACCAGGCCATTGAATGTGAATTCTTCAAGAAAGAGGTTGAATAATTCAAGGGGGATGAAATGTACCTTTGAGAGCCGCAGAGCTAAAATCTCATTCAGAAATTCCTGATGACTTTCAGCTATGCAAAAGTACTCCACGACAAGCATGGACAAACAGCACCCATGGAATACAAAAATTGTTGAAGAAATGCGAAGCCTAAGCCAGCATCACATATGAAGCTTGCTAGAACAGAGACTTATCTGCGGATCAGAGAAAAAGAACGAAGTTTTGAGAAAGAGACACGACGTGGACGGGATGCAACATACTGTCCGTATACGGCCTTTCGGAGGGGCGCGCAACCGCCCAATTTAGCTGATGTGAGAAATGCAAATAATCGACGAACTCGGGCGATTTTAAGAAAAGAATAGCATCAAGCCTTATTATAGGATACTGCAAGATGACAATAGGTCTTCTTGAACTCTTGTCTGACTTAAAATGCCAAACATGATGCCGAATGTTTTTTAATTCGATGTGCAATACAAAAACCACTCCAACAACGTCAGCGTCGCCAAGCTCAGCCTGTCATGTCATGGAGGGTGTAAGCAAACGCTGATATCATGAAGCATGTAAGCTCACCCATCAGAAGCGGCTCCGTGCAACCTCAGTACCGCCGCGATTATCCCGTATTCCGTATTCCGTATTCCGTAGCCATTGGGAATGCTTTCCTCTGCTCACGTTGCTTCTCTCACCTAATCGTTGGTTTCGACAAACTGTACTCGGGTACCTCCGAGAGGTGGTTTGGTAGAAAACCAACGATTAAGCCCTACCTTTTCTAAGAATGACCAAATGCTAGATCAGTATGGGCATAAGCAAGACCTGAGCTGAACCGAACCATGTTTTTATTTCCTAGGAATGCAGAAGTATAAAATCGGGCGGTGACGTCTGGATTGCCTGTCTGGCTATAAATAAAGCTGCGTAGGTATGCATCACATTCATCGTGTAGATATTTTTGCACTAACACTCAATATCCTTCATCTGTATTCAAAATCGACAACGCAGTGTAGAAGTAGTAACCGCGCAACGACGACTATGGGTTCGTATGAAGAAGCATTTCTCGCATATCTCCCGGCCTCCAAGACGATGGAGCGCTATGGGAAGATTTTAGCCAGCTTTGAGGTGGAGGAGAAGAGGAAGCTGCATGCGTTGATGGAGTCGATCGAAGAACTGTTTCCCTCGGAGTTGAGGGAGGACAAATGGTATCTCTCTGCTGTGAGTCTTCAGCTCTAACGCGCCAGACTTCCAACTGACACCAGATAGATCGGCGCTTTAGTGGGAAGCGGGCAGCCGTCATCTACCGCTGGATTATACCAGTACCTCCTCGAGAAGCCTGCATACTCCAGCCCTAAGCAGAGACAGGCTCTTGTAAGGAGGCTGCGTGAGGCGCTGATCAAATGCATTCCTATTAACGGGATCCCTTTTGTTATGGAAGCGGTACGGGCACTGGCGGCGGTCGAGAGACTGGAGGATCAGGATCATAGCGTTTCAAGGTAGGATCGTAGGATCCCACAGCGAGACTTGCTTGCACTTACCAGCCACTGACTCCGCATAGAGAAGGATGGCAAGTGAGCGTGGCCAACGAGGCATACGCTAAAGAGACGCTCCGCAAGCTGTACAAAGGAAACGAATATGAGATCTACGCCTCCTTCGGCTCTCACAAAGACATAGGTACATCTCTCTCCTCCTCCTCCTCCTCCTTTCCCGATCTCGCATTCTCCTGCCATACTAACATTCCTTTTAGAGTGGATCTCCAACAACATCACCTACGGCCTCTTCCTGGCCGACCACCGCATTCTAGACATCCGTGAATCGGAGCTCGTGATCCTGCCGGCGATCCTGTGCACGAACCTAGCGGGACCGGCGTACTGGCATCTCCGAGCCAGCATTAGGATTGGGTTTAAGACCGAGGAGATCGAGTATTTGCAGCAGATCGCCGAGATGGTGGCGGGATATGGAGGGAGGAGTTTGGCGGGGTTGAAGAGGGTGGCGGATGTGGATGATGCGTGAGACGTGAGACGTGAGGAGTCGGGATAAAGGAATTCAGTGGTGTTGCAGGGTGCGTGCGATCACTGTGCAATGTATGTAACATGCAAGGGATTCCACAATAAAGATGGTAGATCCATTGACCATTTGGTTCAGAATTGCGTGAAGGCCATGTAGAGAGAGTATGGCTGAGTGTTGATGATCGCTGAGTACTACAAGCGCGTGAGTTCGCTAACTTCAAAACATGCTGCATTGCACGTCTATCTCACTTTAGTTTCAACCAGCCTTTGACCGTATTTTAAAGAAGACATAAAATACAGCGGATGAGGAGTTGGAAAGACAAACAAAAAGAAAAAGAAAAGAACAAAAAAAGAATCAAACGACGTGGGCAGGATTTGAACCTACGCGGCCGAAACCATATGATTTCTAGTCATACCCATTAACCACTCTGGCACCACGCCTTATTTGATGGTTATTCATCGTAATTGAAATATATCAACTGCTTTTATTTGCAACACTTACCTCCGACATCCCTCTCACTCAAACAATTCCCCAAACTCGCTCTCTCCAACACGCACAGAATCAACGACGGAATTGAGCGTCAAAATGGGAACGGACGGCGTAGCAGAAAATGCAGAGGCATTGATCCCTCAGTTCCAGCTCGAGCGCGTGCTCAATCAAGGTATCTTACAATCCAATTGCAGCTGCTGGCACTGCCCTAACAGCTTCCAGACCAGGCGGGCCGCAGAATCGTCCTGTTAGGCACGATCGAATCGAAGCGATGCCTCCTAATTCTCGAAAGAGCACCCTTTTCCAGCTCCCCAGCCCATCTCGCCACGATCCCGAGCACCCTGCGCTCCCTCAAGAACCTGGGCGCAAATGATATCTACTTCTGGTACATGGCTTGCTCCGGCAGCGCCCCGGCTGCTGGGGCGGACTCTCCGGCCGATCTGCACGAGGACCTGAAGATAAACCTCATATACCCGTGCACGGAGAAGCACGTCAAGAAATACAGTCGGCAGGGCGCGCGCACGGTGACCGAGACGGCGGAGATCTACAGGCAGAGCGTGCGGCCGTACATGCAGCGGCAGCGCGAGCAGGGGCGGCTGAATTGGGTGTGGAATATCATTGATGGGAAGACGGAGGTCGAGGATGTCATCTACCGCACGGTCAAGGGGGTCGATGTGGAGAGGGGATTTCTGCTGCTGCCCGATTTGAATTGGGACAGGAAGACGATGGAGGGGTTGCATCTGCTGGGCTTGGTGGAGAGGATGGATATCTGGAGCTTGCGCGACTTGAAGAAGAAACACGTCTCGTGGCTGAGAGAGATGAAGGCGAAGATCCTGGAGGCGACGGTCAGGACCTATCCGCAGCTTGAGGAGGACCAGCTCAAGCTGTATGTGCATTATCAGCCGACCTACTACCACTTTCACATCCACATCGTGCACGTCGCGCTCGAAGCCGGCGCGACGCAGGCAGTCGGCAAAGCCATCGGGCTGGACAGCATCATCTCACAACTACAGACCATGGGCGGGAGCGAAGAGGAAGGAATGGAGCAAGTGGATCTAACCTACGGGCTCGGCGAGGCAAGCGAGCTATGGACCGAGATCTTCGAGCCTCTCAAGAAGCGCGGTATAGCTTCTCAATCTCAACCACCAAATCATTAACCCCCGGCCCCTTGGGACAGTCCTTCCAGTCCCCGTCGTGCACGCAGTACACCTCGTCATTCAAGCGCACCGTGCAGCTGGTGCTAACGCCCTTCGCGATGCTCCTCTCCACGCTCTCCCTCAACATGCCTATGCCCAACCCATCCTCCGAACTGGCGCACTCGTTGAGCTTGTTGAAATCGACGGCGTGTTCCAGCGCGCACGCCTTGACGAGGTCCTCGTCGGGGACATCGCCGTAGTCGTCGCTGAGACACATGGCGAAGCCGAGGTAGATGCGCGGCTCGGGGTACAGGTGCGCGGCGCAGAGCTCGATGATGTTGCCCATGCACTCGTCCGGGCCGTGCATGCACTCCACGCCGTCGTTCGCCGTCGGGCGGCCGAGGTAGGTGAGCTTGAAGTCGACTTTGGCGTGCACGCGCTCCATCGCTGGGAGGACAAGTTCGCGGAGGCAGGCCTGGTCGCGCATGCATTAGCTTGCGATCTGGCCCGCGGTGCGGAGGGGGGGGATAACGGGAAGCAGTAGAGTTAGAGGGGCATGTACCTTAGTGTCAGGACATTTACTCATGATATGCGCCTCGAGCGGAACACGCCTCTTTGTCTCTGTCGTCGCATCGTGACAAGGCCTGTGACTCTCGCGATGATGGGCTGTGCTCAGACTCGTGAGATCCAGACTCTTCGACGCAGTGAATATGAACCACAGCACCACGCACGCGATAATTGCCCCGACTATCCTATTGCTGCTGGCCCTCGTCGACGGCGACTCCGCGGCGTGTGTATGAACGCCCGCAGGCACCGTGAAAACGGGCAGTTTGGCGCTCGATCGCTGCGGCTGCTCCGAGTACGCAGGCGGCGCATCCGGCTTTTCAGCCATGGGCGAGGCAGGTGGTTCTGACATCTTGGAGGAGGCCTGGCAAGATGTCGTTTTGTCGGACGTGCAAGGTTGCGTTGCTTTGCCTTGAGGGAGGGGGATCGGCGTTGCACGCTGCCGCGAGGCTGCGTCATGATGCTCGCTTAAACGGCAAAGGGGGACGTGCACCGTGGCGTGGTGAGGACGCGAGGCTGAGAGGCTGAGAGGCTGAGAGGCTGAGAGGCTGAGAGGCTGAGAGGCTCGGTGGACCGCACAGTCATGCTATTGAGGCGGAGCGGGTCGCTCGAGGGCATCCTGAAGCCGTTGGAAGCCGTTGCGTATCGATACGTTGACCGACGCTTATTGAGCTGGCGATGAGGTTCGCGAATACGCTGGGAGGGGCGATGATGGCCGTTCTTGTGGGGAGGAGGGGGACGGGGTGGGAAACGAGGTGGGCAACGAGAGATGGGATGATGAGGATTATCGATGGCCGTGAGATAGAAACAAAGATGCATATGTCTATCTATGTACTCCGTTCCGTTCCATGCCATGCCATGCTCCCCAACGCCTTCCCCACAACACGCTACATAGCGGCCACCACAGCCTGCCTATTCATACATCACAATCTAATCTACACCCGCCCCCTCCCTCACCCCCTCTCCACCAACCCATCAAGCTCCTCCTTCCTCGCCCTCCACAGCTCCTGCGCCTCCCTCTCCCTGCGCGCCACAAACCCGACCTCCGCCCTTAACCCCTCCAAGCGCGTCGCAATCGCCGCTTCCTCCGCGATCTGCAGCGTCCGGAATGCGTCCAGCGAGTGACTCGCCGTCGTCAGCGCCTCGTAGGCCTCCGCGATCTTCGCCCGCAGCATCTTCTGCCGCTGCTGGTAGCCGCCGAGGTGCAGGGAGAGTTTCTTCTCCAGCTTGTTGCCGCGCTCGGCCGCCGTGGAGATTTCTTGGTTGACGGCCTGGGGTGTGTTAGTTTGTGTTTCGAAATACAAAAACAATTGAAAGAAGGGAATGGGCAAGGTGGGAAAAGGGAGAGGGAAACATACGTCAAAAGCCCTCATCAACTCCTCTCTCTCGTCCACCTCATCCTCATCCTCATAGCGAACCAAGGCCGGCACCAACGCCTCGCGATGCACCTCCCTCCACGCCTTCTCCACCATCTCCCCACCCACCGCCTTATCCGCCGCCTTGACCTCCAACGCAACGCTCAATCTCGCCCGCGCAAGCGCCTCGTCGGCAAACCCCTCCAGCTCCCCCGCCTTCCCCTGTAACCTCAGTCCCGGCGCCGGGAACCTTGCCGCATCGTTCGCGAGCAGAAGCGCCATCTCCCGCGTGATCGCCGCTTGCACGGGATCCGACATGCCGCTGACTTCCTTCTTCAGTGCGTCGACGTCCACGAGGGCGGGCCGCGGGAGTCCCCTCTGCAAGACCTGCGAGCGCCGCTTCCGCTCCAGCATCTCCCTCGCCTCGCGCTCCTCCCTCTCGCGCCGATCCCGCAACTCCGCGTCCTCCTCCGAGATCTCCGCAAGAGACACTTCGGCCTGCTCCGACGGCAGCTCCAGCTCCCACTCCGTGTCTTTGGGCGCGGGCAAGGAGGCCAGCCCGGTTTTGAGGGCGTGCTTAATGCTCATGGCACGCAGCTGCACGTCGCGCGGCGTGCCGCCCACGAGCTGCATGTCGCCCTCCGTGTTGATGGCGAAGGAGTCGCGCATGGGTGTCTGGCCCACGCCCGGCGTACGCAGTGGCGTTCCGGCGACGGCGGCGCGGAATGGGGTTGCCATGGGGTTCGGTGTCTCGATCTGGTGTCTGCGTGGCGCGATACCGTCGAAGCCCGTGCTGCCGACGCCCTCGTAGAGCGGCGTGTTCTCCCCGCCGAGCAGCGAGGATTTTGTCTCCGTCAAGGCGCGGATGTTCCGGATCTCATTCGCGATGTGGTCTTCCTGTGGCGGCGCCCGAGGCGTGCGGATGGGCGCCCCGCTGTTGATGGTGCTGTACGACCCGACCAGTCCCCTCGTGGCATCATTCTCGCTCGCCCGCGCCGCCTGGTTCGCGCGCTCCCCGATCATGCCCATCTTGACGATCTCCTCGAGCTCGCCCTCGCCGACCTGCGGGGCGGGGAGGACCAGTGCGCGGCGCTTGCTGGACTGCTCAGCCTCGCGGATCCTCTGCATCTGGCCCGCCTTTAGCGCCGCCTGGTATGACGCCGACGGCGCTTCCTTCTCATTCTTCCTGCGCTTGCGGTCGGGGTCCTCATCCTGGTCGCCCTTGCGCTTATTCGCCAGCTGCTGCTTGCGCGGATCAAACGCCTCGCGCTGCCGCTCATTGTTCCTCGCCTCCTCGCTTGTATCGTAGAACCCGGGCGCCGCCGCCTTCTCAAACGGGACGTCGGCGTTATAGTCCATCTGCCCCTTCTTGCGGTTCACAATCTTGATGTTGATCCCCGCATTCTTCAGCTCCCGTCGCTTCTGCAGCACCGCCAGCCGCCGCGACTCCTCCAGCTGCCGTTCCCGCGCCTTCCGCTTCGCCTTCTTGCCCTGTGTATTCGCCAGCCGCGCCCGCGCCTCGCTCAGCATCTCCTTCTCGTCCTCGTCCAGATCCACCGTGTCCGGCCTCGCTGGCTTCGACTCCGGATCCGGATCCACCTCGCCGGGCCTCAACCTCCTGACCTCGTCCGCACTCGGGGCGGCCGCACCCTCCACGCCCGCCAGTCCCAGCCCAAGCTCGCCGGCCTCCTTCTGCTCCGCCTCATCCAGCAACTTCTGGTAACGCTCCAGACACTGGTTCGCGGTGCGGCCGACGATGGGAGCCAAGGTGCGCCACTGCGTTGGCATCAGCTTGGCCAGGTGCAGCAGCTTCTCGTCTTCGTCCCTGCTCCATTCGACCTTGCGGATGCCGGGGTCGAGCCACTCGCCCCAGCGCGCCTTGCATTGCTTGGGCGTCTTGCGCGCCAGCAGCGACGACACGCGCGCCCATTGGTTGAGGCCGTATTTCGAGACAGACGCTTTGAGGATCTCGTCTTCAATGTTCGTCCACACGCCTCCCTTGACGACGGGCATGATGGCGCTTGGATGTGTGAGGATGGGTTCGTGATGTTGCGTGGTTGTGTTGTGAACTGATGACGGGTGGCCAGCCTTGCCCCCCGAAATAATTGAAGGTCGCGGATTTAGCGTGATGGGTGGTCGATCACGTGAACACGCATTTACCCAGAGTCTGTCGTTGGTCTGTGCGTGATTAGTTAGCATGAGATCACGTGACTATAACTCCGGCTCACGTGACGACCATCACGTTTGCATTTATCACTTAAGCTGGTCGAGGACGCACATGGTCTGCTCTCTATTCTGAGGGGCGAAGGAGAAGGAGCCTCGTAAGATTTCGTGGCTGACTGACGAATACACTGTCAGCCCTGAAAAGCCATGACTTGACATGAAATGTGGCAGTGGCTTGCTCGCGCTCGGTCCTGTACACTTCGCGAACTGAGTATGGCTGCATGGCATCTTTTGGAGACGCGATTCGAGCGACAACAGCGGCAACATCGACATGTACAAGTACAGCACCTTCAGTCAGTCTAATTCCATTCGCGTCATTGAGCTCCTCTCTTCTTGGAAGAGGAGGGAGCCATTGGCAATCTGCCTCAAGGAAATGCCTTTGGACGACACGTCCAGATTGGAGGCTCTTTCGTACTCGTGGGATGGCCAGAACTCCATCGTATGCGACGGACAAGAGCTGCTCATCACCGCAACTTGTGAAGAAGCTCTCGACGCCTGCGCCACAGGAAACAAACTCGCATACTGTGGATCGATCAAATATGCATCAACCAAGAGTCCGTGGAGGAGAAGAGTCAACAGGTTGCCATGATGGGCGAGATCTATAGCAAAGCGGAAAGAGTGGTAGTGTGGCTGCGAACCAATCCAGCTGACGACAAGCTCTTGGAATACGTCAACATATATCGTGTTTTCTGTCTCTGGCAGAAAGAACCCTTTGTAAGCTGTTTCCAATTGCCGCATACCATGAGGACAAAGTTAGAAAATAAGCTCGAAAATAGACTGGCCAGGGTCCAGTCCAGTCCAGACTGTAGTGAAAAATGGGGACTGTTTATAAAGACTAGACCATTTAATCTTTGCTAAGAATGGTCTCGTCTAGTCTAGCCTAGCTTTTAAGGACCTTTTTACAGTCTAGTCTAGTCTAGTCTTTATACTAAATATAGCATATTTATATACTATTAATAACTTCTAGTCTTTGTAGTAAAGGGAGCTACTAGTTTAAGTACTATACTAGTAATAAACTCTAAGTATCTTGTCTTTATTTAAAATGTAGAGTATTTCTCTTACAAACTTAATAAAAGTGGTACTCTACCTTCCTTAAACTCCTCCTCCTTTACTTTAAACTCTTTAAGGGGGGCATAGTATTGTTGCATCTCTTAATTCCAGTCTTGCTACGTATACTGTCGGGTCCGATTAACTTTCCGCAATATCACCATTCTCATCGCTGATAAATAGTTTGGCTTCGATCATATCCTCAATATCCTCATCCTCGTCGTCTTCACCATCTGAGACTTCCCCAGCATCCGTGCCCATGACAATCCAGCGTGTGTCTGTTTCAAGTGATGCCCTTTCCAAATGCGTGTTTTTCCCGAGCAATCGAGCCAGCTTTCTACTCGAAAGATACTCGAAAGATATTCAAATCTGACCTCTGCGTATCGCACCCCATAAACTGCTTCTCCAATTGAAAACTTCTGTCCAGACGCTTTGATGACTTTGATATCTGCTCTCGCGGCGGGATCCAAGAAGCGGGAAAGTACGCCAGGGTCCCCTAACATCTGCGAGACTGGCACCTTCGCCCTGATAATGGCCTCGACATCACTCGAACCCTTTAGGAGTAGAGATGCATTCTTGATGGTTTGCATCTCGATGATGAAGAACACCCGCAGCTTCATAGATCCATAGATGTCTAGCTTCGATTCGTACCATTCTCTCGTCTCTTTTGTCTTAGACACCTCGCGGAACCAATCCTCCCAATTCAACATTTCTTGTATAACTGTTGACGCTGCTTCCAAATCCACCGAGGTCGTTGAGCCCAAATGGCATCCACCTTTGAGCAAATCCGTTAAGGCTACCTCCCCTCCAGCTGCTGTTTCTTTTGAATCGGAATTTCTTACGCGACTTGCTGTGATGTGTGCTGCTGGGACTGTTCCTTTTGGATTGAAGAAAGCTCTGAAGGGGTGTTGAATGTGTGATCACGAGCGGAAGAGTCAAAGTGATAAGTGTGAAATAGCATGTAGAATAGAGTCTAGCTAAACTATGAAATCTATCTACTTATATATGCCTCTAGCCTCAATAGGCAACAGTAGGCATCAGTCGGCTATTGGACTGCATGCAGGTGAATATCCTGCTCTG
>Ga0209512_1000327_pt1 | contig 86472 bp, 66 predicted proteins | sample frozenSSSSmetaG_FD_184142 | JGI IMG/M metagenome (GOLD analysis project Ga0209512, IMG submission 184142) | Glacier valley bacterial and archeal communities from Borup Fiord, Nunavut, Canada, to study Microbial Dark Matter (Phase II) -... | ecosystem: Environmental > Aquatic > Freshwater > Ice >...
TTTTAGGCTAAAATACCTACCTTTGCCGAAACAACATTCCACAATGCTGACACAGGCTGAAAAAGATTTTGTGCAGACCAACCTGCACGGTGATGTCTCCGCCCTGGCTCTCAAGCTGGGGCGCTTCACCGATTTGAACGCCCCTCTGGTGCTCCGGCAAATCGCAGGCTTTCAGGCCGTCGAACACAAAATCCCTTCCTGGTACCAATGCCCCGACTTACTTTTTCCCCTTTCCCTTTCGCTGGAACAATGCTCATCCCAAGCAACAGCCAGCTACAAGCACCGTTTGGTCTCGAAACTCCCTGATATTCACAGCATGGCCGACCTGACCGGTGGCTTTGGGGTGGATTGTTCCTTCCTGGCACCCGGCATGGAAAAGGTTTTGTACGTGGAAAGGCAGGCCGAATTGTGCGAGGTGGCCCGAAACAACTTTCAAGTCCTGAATTTGCCTCAGATTGAAATTCGTCCAGGCGATGGGGTAGAAGCTCTCCGGTCTTTTCGACCCAAGTCTTTTGACCTGATTTTTTTGGATCCCGCACGTCGCGACAACAAGGGTGGAAAAGTGGTGGCTCTTTCGGATTGTGAACCCGACCTGACCGAGATTAAATCTTTGCTTCTGGAAAAAGCCCGATATGTCCTGGTGAAACTTTCGCCCATGCTGGATATCGCCCTGGCATTGAAATCCATGCCGGAAACCGTTGAAGTGCATGTCGTATCGGTGGATGGAGAATGCAAGGAATTGCTTTTTCTGATGAAAGCGGGTGAGGCTAGTGGTTCGGATCCTAAAATTCACTGCGTCAATTTGCGGACATCAGGGGCCGATCAGATTTTCATTTTCCGGAAGAGTGACGAGCAAAATACATCTTGTTTGTTTGCTGAAACGCCCGGCCAATACCTCTATGAACCGAATGCCTCCCTGCTCAAGGCCGGCAGTTTTTCCATTTTGACACAGGCTTTTCCGGTACGGAAATTGCATCCGAACAGTCATTTATATACTTCGGAGCAACTTGTTTCCGATTTTCCGGGCCGAATTTTCTCCGTGGAATCCTTTTTTCCTTTACATTCCAAAGAATTGAAACAACAGTTGGGTGGAGTGATGAAAGCCAACATTACGGTGCGGAATTTTCCAAATACGGTGGCGGAAATCCGAAAGAAAACGAAGATTCGTGAAGGGGGAGAGGTTTATCTTTTTGCGACGACGCTGCTGGATGAGCGGAAAGTGCTGATACGGTGCAAGAAGGCGTTATGGGACTCTACAACCAGTAGGGCACTCGATTTTATTTAACCTTTTTCGGATTTTTGGCGATGTAATCTTTCCAGCTCGTGAAGGGTTTGTCCATGGACGGGCGGTTGGTCTGCAGGTAGTGGCAAAGAGCCGTCGCCAGACCATCGGAAGCATCCAGTTGAGGCAGCAGTGATTCTACAGGTATCTTGAGCTCGCGACGCAACATGTCGGCCACTTGCTCCTTGGAGGCACGACCGTTTCCGGTGATGGCCATCTTGATTTTCAGCGGGGCATATTCAAAAATGGGCAAATCCCTGTTGAGTGCCGCAGCGATGGCTGTACCCTGTGCCCTGCCCAGTTTAAGCATGGACTGTACATTCTTTCCGAAAAACTGCGATTCAATGGCGAACTCATCCGGCAAAAACTCATCGATCAAACCCACCGTCCGGTCAAAGATCTTCTTTAAACGCAAGTAATGATCTTCGTACTTATTGAGCTGAAGGATCCCCATGGCCAGCATCTCCGGTTTGTTGTTGGTCACCTTGATCAGACCATAACCCATGACATTGGTACCGGGGTCAATGCCCAGGATGATTCTGTCCTTGATGATGCCTGGTGCTTTCTTGACCGGATTTTTGGCTAAATCTTCCATCTTAATCAATCTCAATGGTTTCCATCATGGTGGTAAAACCCAGCACTTTTTCCTGATACAATTCGCTGAGCGTCTTTTGCATGACTGAACCATATTTCTGGAACCACAAATCGAGCGTGTCCAGATCCTTCACCTCAAACTGAAGGGCATAACTCTGAAAGCCCGGTTCGTTTTCCACCAACAGACGGTGAAATCTTGGGCTGATCAATAGTCCCGGTGCAACAACCTGTGGAATGTACTCTTTGATAACCCATTCCATCCATGCCTGTTCAATGGATTCTTCAACGTGATAGGAGGTATTTACGATCAGCATCTGCTTACTTTTTTGGATAATGTTTGATTTTTTTGATATGCAAAGATAGTAAAATTAAAAACTTAGTGTATATTTGCACCCGCTTTCAGAAAGCATCCGACGGGGCATTAGCTCATCTGGCTAGAGCGCGACACTGGCAGTGTCGAGGTGAGCGGTTCGAGTCCGCTATGCTCCACGTAATAATGAAACTCTCCAAATTTGATTTGGGGAGTTTTTACTTTTTAGCGTAAAACCTTAGTTATGAAGAGCACAAACCTTATCAAACCTTCGGCCGCCTATGCCGATACCAAAAACCACTATGAAATCCTCGATGGTTTACGTGGAGTAGCAGCAATCATCGTCGTCGCCTTTCACCTCATGGAAGCCCACGCCACCTCCAATCTTACTCAAGTCATCAACCACGGCTATCTGGCAGTGGACTTCTTTTTTCTTCTCTCCGGCTTTGTCATCGGCTACGCCTACGACGACCGCTGGGGCAAAATGACACTGAAAGGTTTCTTCAAACGCCGCCTCATCCGTCTTCAACCCATGATCGTCATCGGAATGATCGTCGGAGCCATCGGTTTCTATTTTCAGGATTGCGGCCTATTTCCCGGCATCAGCGACGTACCCTTCTGGAAAATGCTGCTCATCATGTTCATCGGCATCACCCTCCTCCCGGTGCCCATTTCCATGGACATCCGAGGCTGGCAGGAAATGCATCCCCTCGATGGTCCCGCCTGGTCCCTTTTCTTTGAATACATCGCCAACATCCTTTACGCCCTCTTTGTCCGTAAATTATCCAAAAAACTCCTCGCAGCCTTCGTCTTTGTAACCGGTTGCGCCCTGATCCACTATGCCGTAACCAGCACCCGCGGCGACGTTGTCGGAGGCTGGTCCCTAAACCCCGAACATCTTCGCATCGGCTTTACCCGTATGCTCTATCCCTTTTTTGCCGGCCTTCTGCTCTCCCGCATCGCAAAACCCGGTCACTACAATCACTCCTTTTTACTTTGCAGCATCCTCCTGGTCGTTCTACTTGCCTTCCCACGAATTGGCGGCAGCCAGCACCTGTGGATGAACGGACTCTACGACTCCCTGGTCATCATTTTCATCTTTCCCCTCATCGTCTACCTGGGCGCAAGCGGCACCGTCACCGGTAAATACGCCTCCAAAATCAACAAATTCCTGGGCGATATTTCCTATCCCATCTACATCACCCACTATCCCCTCATCTACATTTACACCGCCTGGGCAACCGACAATCACATCTCCATCGCGCAAGGTCTGCCCCTTGCCTCGGTTACCCTGGTTTCAAGTGTAGTATTGGCTTATGGCTGTTTGAAGCTGTACGACGAACCGGTGAGAAATTGGCTTAGGAGCCGGTTTATGTAGGATGTTGGTTTTTTTACGCCAAATATTTAATACTATTTTACTTTGGAATAAATATAATGTGTACTTTAGCTGACGAAATAATACTTAAAAACACACTTTACTTTACATAGGGAACTCAAATACCATACTGTTTAAGCTACGGCTGTCTCGTCTGATAAAATCAAGGAAAAGTACTCTCATCGTTTCTAATAATTCGAAGGATTTACTCTGAATATGTATTTTGACTGAAGGATAGGCTTTAGTTGACTGGTGTTTACTGGGATGACGGTAAATGGCGGGTTGGTTGACATTGGTGTGTGACTGACGGGCTTGGGTGTGGCTGGTAGTATCGAAGCTATAATAATAAAAATTAAATATCAGACTTCAAATAAGATAATACATGAAAAATGGTTGGAGTTAATATTAGGATAGAAACATATTGCGGTTGCCAATGTGTTAGGGCCAATACTAAAACCCGCATTTTATCAGCATTGCATACTAAAATAAAAGAACACAAGAAACGCGATATATTTCTTAACATTAGTACAATAATATAGAAAATATGATCAAACTGCAACTAACAATTCTCTCAGTATTGCTATCATTGAATATTTTTGGGCAAGTAGATAAATATAAATTCGCAATAACTGAGGGTAATCTGACTTTAAATATGCCTAATGAAAAATGGCAACTATCAGATTCACTAAAAGGCAATTTAGTTCAATATATTTTTAAAAGAGATGAGATCATTGATTGTGATGGTCAAGAGATAGTTCCTGCAATAATGATTTATATTGATGATGCAAGTGCTTATAAAAAAGATATTGTATCGTTTGCATTGAATAAGCAGCAGCCAATAATGCAGAATAATGTTAAAATCGATTCTATCCAAATAAAGGATGAGAATGCTGCTTATCCTTTGTCAATGAACAATTCAATATTCTATAAATGCCACTATACAAGTAGCTCTATAACACACATTTTATATATGATTTTCATAATCAACAAGAAAGACATTGGAATTCAGATATATATGGATATGACAAAAAGCATTGCTGACGAATATGAAAAGGAATTCATTTCTGTAATACGGTCAATAATAGAACAAAAATAAGTACTGGCCCTAACATTGCCTAAGCTACAACCACTTCGTGGCCGCAGCCTAGCCCACCGTTAGTGGCAATTTGAGAGAAGCGCTATTAAAGATTCTACGTATATTCATCAAAGATGATTTTGTTTGGTCCGAATGGTTAATGTGAGCGACATTTATTTGGTTTTCAAATGTGGAATTTTCAGTGCTTTTTAATAGGTTGTTTTAAATAATTTGTGGCTTAGTGTTTTTTAATTTAATATAATTCTTTACATTGCTTATAATCAGATGCTTCAACCATTAAAAACAATATATTACTAAATATTAATGAAATAAAATAATATATGAACGACCTATTTATTAAAGAAATTAATATTAATGACGTGAGGAATATTAAGAATTTCCTCATTCCACTTTCTTGTGATAAAAAGATAAACCTTATTATCACTGGGCAAAATGGCTGTGGGAAAACAAGTCTTCTTTTAGAAATAAAGAAATATTTGAATAATGTTACTGTAGGTGATTTGGAACATTATAATAATTTCAAAAATAGTCTTGATTCTCAAAGAAAACGTAAAAAGGACTTGCTTTTAGAATCTGACGTTCAAAAAAATGAGATTCAACTTATTGATAATCAAATTAGAAATTTGGAAAATTGGTTTAAGAAATGGGGAGGGGTCGAGTTGGATATTAATGACCCGCTTGAATTAAGCAATAAATTTAAAGATGGGGAATTTATTATTGCCTATTTTGGTGCAAAAAGAGATACAAAACTTAAAACTCCCACAGGAATCAATAAGATTGATATTAAACAAGTTTATCCAATTGATGAACATGCAGGGGTGGATTTTATTCAATACATAGTTAATTTGAAAGCTGATAGATCATTTGCAAAGGATGACAATGATAATAAAACTGTTTCTGAAATTGATGAGTGGTTTAAAATATTCGAAAAGAGCCTTCATCAATTATTTGAGAAAAGTAATATTCAATTACAGTTTGATAGAAAGAGTTACAATTTTATTTTAATTGAAGATTCAAAAGAGCCATATAATCTTAATCAATTATCTGATGGTTATTCTGCTATTCTTAATATTGTTACTGAATTAATTATGAGGATGGAAACTCATAAAGTCAAAAGCTATGATGTTCAGGGATTTGTCTTAATTGATGAAATCGAAACTCACTTACATGTTGAACTTCAAAAACAAATACTACCTTTTTTAATTTCATTTTTCCCAAGAATTCAATTTATCGTTACAACACATTCCCCATTTGTAATTAATTCTATTAAGAATACTATTGTTTGTGATCTTGAAAAGAAATTTATTACATCAGACCTAACTGGATATTCTTATGACACAATAATTGAAAGCTACTTTGGTTCAGACAACTATTCTTTAGTTCTAAAAAATAGCATTATTGAGTTTGAAGCATTAACAACTAAACGAGAAAAAAGTGAAAAAGAAACAGAGAAATACATATATCTTAAGAATTTCCTTAATGAAATTCCAAAGTTCATTTCTGACGAATTAGCTGTTAAACTTCAACAAATTAAATTAGTTGATATTAATAAAATTAAAAAATGATTTATTTCCCTAAAACACAACCCGCTCCTCCAAATTTGGTAATAGAAAAAGGAAAAGCCAATGGAACCTACAATTGTGAGGGAGTTCTAGAGCTTTTAAAGAGTGATTTCAAGAATAAGTGTTATTTATGCGAAGACAAGGAGCCTCATTCAATTAACACAGAGCATTTTCAACCCCATAAAGGAGATAAAAACCTAAAATTTGATTGGAATAATTTATTTTATTGCTGTGGTCATTGTAATAATACAAAGCTCGCGAATCCACATTATGATTTGATACTCAATTGTACAAGAGAAACAGATAACGTTGAAACAATAATAAGATATCATATTAATCCATTACCAAAAGAAAAAGTTTCAATTACAGCATTAGATGATTCACCACAAGTTGTTAATACCGTAGATTTATTACTTAATATATACAACGGCACAACAGAATTGAAAATTATTGAATCAGCTAATCTTAGAAGTAAATTACTTAGAGAAATTAGAAATTTTCAAAATCTGCTATTTGCATATTATGATGATAGTAATACTGAAGATGAAATATCAACAATAAAAAATTTGATTATTAGAGATTTACGTTCTACCTCAAATTTTACTGCTTTTAAAAGGTGGATTATAAGAGATAGTGAGGGGTTAAAGGTTGACTTTAATGATTATATAAATTAATATAACAAACCAATACAAACTGCCACTAACACCAGCTTCACCTCCGTAAAAATGGCCATGGCGTTGATCAGAGCTATGCCGGGAACGGTTCGGAGCAATTTTGCACGTCTGAGATATCGGTCACTTTCAGACAATTGCTTGATTTGGGAAGTAACATCCTTAAGCAATTTTTTTTGGGTTTTAGCCTCACTCACTAGGTGTCCAAAGCCTGGCGACCGGAGCACTCCTGCATGGGGAGTTCACAGAGCCAATCCAGAAAACGGTTGGACCAGTATTTGCTGGAAGTCTTGATCTCTTCAGGATATTCAATCCCATAGAAATGAAGGAAAGACTTGATCCGCAACTTGAATCGGACCAGATCACGGACCAGGACCGGTCGTTCAAGGTGCTTTCAGATGGCGTGTAAATGGGTGTCAGCGTTCCACTGCGAAGGGCACTGGCTATTTTTCGACTATCACGACGGTCTTCTTTCTGGAGTCGGTCTTTTTGAGTGCCGGGGATATCTGCCGCATTGGCAACAATGTTATGGATGCCAAAATTACAGAGGCGATAATGCGCCTATAGTCCGCTAAAACCAGCTTCGTAAGCCGAATGATAAGTGGCTCCAGGGTAGTTTCTTCGCAGATAGTCGTTTAACACTTCAGGTTTCGGTGGCATAACAAATGTCTTTAGATTCAGTCCATCAGTTAAAATGGTCACTTTCCAGCTTTTAAGATGCGCATCAAAACCGGCATAAATGTTTTGACCTTCAAAATTTAAATCGTTCTTTTGTGTTGGCATAAGGCAATGAATATTATTTGTTAATGATTAAGCACTTAAAAATAATACTCTTTGGCTTATGCTATACTTTGGTTCAATTTAAATTTCAAACATAGGGACTAAACCACAGCCCTTTCAGGGCCGCGGCCTGGCTCGCCGTTGTGTGCCATGCTGAAAAAGAAAGACAGTGCAGAGAATTAATGAAATAAAAGATATAAATTGCCAACGCACATTTGGCACATTTGCAAGCTCCTACGCACAAGCAGACGCTTCAGCTTGCAAAAGAGCCAAATCTTGCCAGCGCACTGCCGAAAATTGACACTGACTAACTGAGTGACTTATAGAAAATGAAAACAAAAAAATATTTACAGATTTTCAATTATTTACTTGAGTTCTCAAAACTTAGAAGTAAACCAGTTAGAGATATCGAAAACTCGAGTAATTATCTTGAGATTCTTTGGATGTCAAATATTCCCATTGACGAAAAAATTGATTGTATTATTCAGGATAATTATTTAAATGAATCAAATTACTGGTTGAAAATTTCAAAACCTGTTGAACCAGAAAAGCCAATTTTCCCCAAGTCGCCTAAGAATCTGCAAAATTGGATTAATGAAGAAAGCTTGTTAAACAGAGACGATTTGCCAGAGCTTTTTGAAGAAATAGAATCAGAAGAAAATGAAATTCTGAAATTACAAGACCATCCAGAAATAGAAGAAGAATTTAGTAAGTACTGCGAAGAAAAATGGTTTACAGATTCTGAATTGTATTGGTCTAAAAAACAAATTTATGATGTAAAGTTTACCGCATTTGACAAAGTAAATTCCATTTACAAAAAACTGTTCTCAATTTATAATAAGTCACAGCAATTTGGCGAAGAATATGAACTTGTTGCCGGAATTGGATTGCTCAATTTTAAGGAGAGTGATGAAACACCGCTAATTTGCAGACACATTATTACTGCGAAAGCAGAAATTCAGTTTGAATTTTCCCAAAGGGATTCGAGTGTAATTATCAGTCAAAGTTTGGAAAACGGATTGCAAATTGAAACAGATTCAATCATTGATTTGTTTGAGCAATTTGATTCGAACGATATTATTGAAAGTGAAAAATCAGCAAAAGAGTTAATTAAGGGAAAAGAATTAGTTAATCCTTTTGATGAAGATATTCATGAAGTACTTCAACTTCTTGCTGAGAGAATCAAACCAGGCGATGGCAATTACAAGGAGGTTAAAAATAAACCTAAAGAAATTCCAAATAAAGAGACAATATTTTTCGCTCCCGCAATTATTTTAAGAAAACGTGATACAAGAAGTTTCACTTCTATGTATGAAAAAATTATTGAGGATATCGAAAGTTCAGAGAATACTGAAATTCCAACTCTGAATGACCTAATCGACCTTGAAAGGACAGAATCTTTGGGTGGAACACAAACTGATAATATTGAGTTGCGTGATTCAGATACAATTTATTTTCCTAATAAATCCAACGATGAACAGAAAACAATAATTAATAAGGCAAGATTTAATAACAAAGTGTTGGTTCAAGGTCCTCCGGGAACTGGGAAATCACATACAATTTCAAATCTTATTTGTCATTTATTGGCAAATGGCAAGAAAGTACTTGTTACTGCATACACAAAGAGAGCTTTAGAAGTTCTCAAAGACAAACTTCCTGATGAGTTTAAAAACCTAACCGTTAATTTATTAAGTGGCGATTCATCCTCAATACAGGACTTAGAAGCAAGTGTTAATACAATTAATGATGAATTATCTAATACAGATATTAAAGTCCTTCAAAATGAAATTGATGAATTAGAATCAGATTTATCGGATTTAAAGGGAAAAAGAGCTTTTGACACAAATGAGCATTTGAAAATTAAAGAAAAATCGTCACGAAGAATTGACATAAATCCGGCATATCAAGGCAGTTTGACTGAGATTGCAAAAGCATTAGAAATTGACAAAAGCAATTTTGGCTGGTATGATGATGATTTTAATGATTATACAGACAATGAGATTTTAGAAAAATTAAAAACTTATATTTCGTTGTTTCAGCATTACTCGAATATTGATAAATCTGCTTTTGAATATCAATTACCAGAAACCACTGAATTATTTGAATTTGAGGATTTAGAGAATTTTAAAAACCTTGTTTCAATTGCGGAAAAAGAAAATCTTTCAATAGAAACTGCTGAAATTATAAAATGTCGTGATTTTGAATCTCTTGAAAAGTACTTGGATGAACTTCAAAAATTATTTGACAAAATCTCAATCAATCAGCACCCAAATAATACGGAACTAGTTAAAGACTTTATAAATCACAATAGTAAAGTTTGGTTCAACAAGGTAGAAAAATCCAAACCAGTTCTTGCAAAGTTAGAAAAGATAGACTTACGGTTTCTTGACCGGAATATTGAAATTTCTTTTCCCAAAGGGAAATCACTAATAAACCTAAAAAACGATGCTAAAACTCTTTTAGATTTTCTAAATGCAGGAAATGTTTTATCTGGGTTAAGTTTTAAATTTAAAAAAACCTTTTTGCCGACAGAAATCAAGGAAAAACTGTATTTCCTTGAATATGTTAAGGTTAATGGCAGTCCTTGTGATACCAAAGAAGAATTCGACAAAGTAATCAATGACGTTAAAATCAAACAAAATTTTGAAGAATTAGCTGAGATTTGGGATAGTTCCAGTACTTCAAATTCTTACAATGAGAAGTTGAATTTTTATCTGCAATTGAATAATGAAACGCTATCATTATTTGAAACTATTTCAAACACCCAAACCAAAATAAAACTCATTCAGAGTATTTCGGACATTTCTTTTAATGGATTTGACCTTAAAGAATTACAGCAAGTGATTCATAAAACAAAGAATACTCTGATTCTAAACAAAATATCTGATTACAAAAAGAAAAGAAATATTATTCAAGGCTATTTATGCCGCAATAACTTTCATCCAATTGCGAAAGATATTTATAAGTCGATATCTAACTTAGCATTAAGTGAATACAAAATTCTATGCAAAAATCTTTCTCAACTTCGGAATGATTTTGACGATTATGCGAGGTTTAATAATCTTCGCGATGATTTAACCCAAAATTTTCAGAATCTAATTGAAAAAGTAGAAAACTGCGAATTTTCAGATTCTCAAATTTCAGATTTAAAACAAGCAATTCTTTATAGACATGCATTTGATGAATTAACAAACTTATTAAGTAGCGATTTTGAAAAAGAACTAAGCGAAAAAATTAAATCTTACGATTCAAGAGAAGAAAAACTAATTGCAAAAATCGCCGCGAAAAAATCATGGATTTATGTTTTAGTCAACCTTAAACAAAATAGGAGTCTTAGACAACACCTTGAAGCGTGGGTTCAGGCAGTTAAAAAGATAGGAAAAACAGGGAAAGGTAAACGAGCTTTGAAATTCAGAAAAATTGCACAGGAGGAAATGGAATACTGCAAAACGTCTGTTCCTTGCTGGATTATGCCTCTTTACAAGGTAACTGAAACAATCCAACCGGAAAAAGGCATTTATGATTATGCCATAATTGATGAAGCAAGTCAGCTTGGTCCAGATGCTATTTTTTTACTGTACATTTCAAAAAATATTATAATAGTCGGAGACGACAAACAAACGTCACCTGAATATGTGGGAGTGGATGCAAATGCGATGACTCCATTTATAAACAGACATCTCCAAGGAATTCCTTTCAAAAATTTTTATGGAACTGAATACAGTTTCTTCGACCATGCAAAAAGATTCTGCGAAGGAATTACAGTGTTGAGGGAACATTTTCGTTGTATGCCTGAAATAATTGAGTTTTCAAACAAGTTATTTTATGCTCCCGATGGAAAAGGTCTTTATCCTTTGAAACAATATTCTGAAAATAGGCTGGACCCGTTAATGCATGTTTATTGTCAAAATGGATATACGGAAGGACAAGGCGCAAGTATACGCAATGAACAGGAAGCAATCGAAATAACAAATAAGATTGACGAAATAGTAAATGATGAAAGATACAAAGAGAAATCGATTGGAGTAATTTGCCTACAGGGAATTGCTCAAAGTGCATTAATTGAAACTCTACTCGTAAAGAAGATTGGAGAAACCGAATTTAAGAAGCGTAAAATAATCTGCGGTAACTCGGCAAGTTTTCAGGGTGATGAAAGGGACATCATCATTTTGAGTTTGGTCACTGCACATAATCATAACAGAAGTGCCTTAACACGTCCCGAGGATGAAAGACGTTTTAATGTTGCCGTAAGTCGGGCAATTGAACAAATCTGGTTATTCCATTCCATCCTCCCAGAAGATTTAAGCAATTCGAATGATTTAAGATATAAGCTTTTAGACCATTTCATAAATTACCAGCCTTCAACACCTCCTACTCCAATTCCAATTGAAAGAACTATTGGAAATCAACCTGAACCATTTGATAGCTGGTTTGAGGTTGATGTATTCAATGATATTGTAAATAAAGGCTACAGTGTAAAACCACAGTACGAAGTTGCAAAAGGGAAATACCGAATTGATTTAGTCGCCTTCTTCCCTGATGGAACTAAAATAGCAATAGAATGCGATGGTGATAAATGGCACGGAGCAGAAAAATATCTGGATGATATGATGCGCCAAAAAGTTTTGGAACGTTGCGGCTGGCAATTCTTTAGAGTTCGAGGGGGAGAATATTATTCAAACAGGGAAAAAGCTTTGGAGCCACTTTGGGGCATGTTTAAAGAACATGATTTGAAAAAGCAAAATCATCGTGATGTTCCAATTGAAATAAATTCGATTTTATATGATGATTCAATTGGCGATAAAATTGAAAATGAAACTGATTCGCAAAAACCAATTGAAACAGAGAATTATGACAATTGGGAATCTAAAACTTGTTTTTGGAGTTCAACATTTAAACCAGGATACAAGTTTGCTCCAAATAAAAACGCTTGGTATAATAAAAAGGAATATGTTTTAGAAAGTCAACCAAACTCTGAAAATAAAGCGTTTAAAGAATCAGAACCGAAATCAAACTTTTATGATTTTGAACAAAAAGATCTATTCACAAACAATCCTGATTTTATTTTAAGATATTTCAATTTGTTTAAGAATGGCACTTATATTTTAACCACCGAAAATCCATTAAAAGCTGATTACGTCTTACCCATTCAAACAAGTCAAAAAAATGGCTTTATACTCCAATGTTACGAATCCGGTCACATAAATAAAGTTTATGTTTCGACTTTACTTTCGCGTAAGATTGGAAAGGAATACATGAATGGATTAAATCAAAACGACAATTTGGTATTTCTGACAATTATTGAAAATGAAGCGATTGTAGGAATCTACTTTTATGAAAATGGCGTGAAAAAATTTAAAGCTCATTTAACTGAAAATATTTCATGCAGAGAACAACTTCATCTCCAAGGATATAAAGTTATATACAACGAATTCGACAGAGTTGAATATAAATTTTTTCCATTAAGAATTCAAGATGAAATAAACAGACTAATTTATCAGAGTTTCACTGCAAGCGGAAAACCAGTAAGTAACAATTACTATAAAAATGAATGGTCAGTGTTAGGACGGTTTAATAATAGAACTTATCTCACTAGTGTCCCGTTAAAAGTCACTGAAACTGAATAACATAGGATAATCATCCGAAATTCGTTCAGTTGCATTTTTGTTAAATATCTCATTTATAGGCATTTTCTCCAAAAAGGTTAAGCCTAAAGTCTGAGAAAAAGTATATAATGATTGCTCAATATGCATCCTTTTCTTTGCTATAGCGATAAGCAAATAGGTGCAGATGGCAATCCAAATCTGGGAGTAAACAGCATTGCGGGTGGTTCCGTAAAAGGACTTTATTTTGAGGTGCTGCTTGATCCACTTGAAAAACAACTCGACGTTCCATCTTTCCCGATAGAGTTCGGATATGGTGATGGACGGGAGCTCAAAATTGTTGGTGATGAAACGGTAGACAATGCCTGTTGCGAAGTTCTCGTAAGTGACCATCCTGAAGTTCTCAGGATATTCTCTTGACGACTTGTAACCGGTCAGTCTGACATTTCATCACTAATAACCCCGGTCTGCTTGTCGACCTCATTTGAGGAGACTACTTCATACACCATGTTGTCTTTGGCACGTGTAACGAAGAATGCTCTCTTTTGATGAATCAGATTGAACAGACGGAAGAAATCGATATAACCCTTGTCCATCACATAGATGGCCGCAGGTTCAATGTAGAGTTCATCCATGGCCTTAACATCATGTACGGAAGCGTCCGTAAGATGCACAAATACTGGTATTTGACCACGCATATCCAACAGCGCATGCATTTTCACCCCGCCTTTGTGTTCACGAAAAGTGGCCCATGGGCAGAGCGTTAAACACAAGCTGATGGTTGTGCTGTCAAAAGCATAAACCAAGTTGTCAATATCCAGGGAAAAGTCTTTATCGTCTCGATACAACGGTCTCGCAATGTTGATTAGAACTTGAGCAAAATCAGCATAGATCTGCCAACTTCTAAACTCATTTGCCTTGGCTAATGTGTTACGAGGAATGGCATGTTTGACACCACAATGATAAAGCTTAGAAAAATGCGGTTAGACAATTTTCAATGTCACGGAGGCTCTCCCTTCGAGTCAATTGAGCAAAACTCATCACATAGAAATGATCCCGGCAGGAGAAATTCCTAACGCGATAATTGCCTTTGTAGCGAGCAACACATTTGTCGAATTCGTATGCTGGTAGCATAGTCATCAGTTGAGCAAAAACGGTTTTTCCAGTACTCATAGCCTAGTTTTCTTCGATTTGGCACTGAATGTACAAATTCAAATCGTTGAAACTAAAAAGGCTATATAATGGATTGTATTTTAAAAAGTAATAACGGTCTCTGAAAAGTTTAGCGGGACATTAGTGTAAAAGATATTAAAATGATGAATATAATATTGCCGACAAAGAAAGGAACGCCTAACACAGAACCTAATATTGAATTTCAGCAGTTAGTTATTGTAGGAGCAAATGGATCTGGTAAAACAAGATTTGGATCTAGGATTGAAGAAAATTACTTAGAAAAAACTCACCGTATTTCAGCTCAAAAATCACTAACTTTTCCTTCGTATGTAAGTCCAACTTCTAGAGAAAGAGCTGAAATTAGTTTCAAATATGGGTATTTTTATGAACATTTTGTACAAGAAAGTCAATATTTTTCTCAAAAGATTAATAATAGATGGGGTGGAAATTTAAGTACATCTTTATTAAACGATTTTGAAAAACTACTTGTTCTTTTACATACAGAAGAATATGAAGATTCACTTAGTTATAAGGAAGGTCGTATATCTAAACCAGTAACAAAACTTGATAGAATCCAAAGAGTATGGGAATTAGTCTTACCACACAGGAAACTTCATAAAAGTGCAGGGGTAATTGAAACGTATCCTACAGGAAATCAAACAAGCAAATATAATGCTTCTGAGATGAGCGACGGTGAAAGAGTTATCTTTTATTTAGTGGGTGAGGTGATCTGTGCTCCAGCAAATTCTATTATAATAATTGATGAACCAGAAATGCATATTCATAAGTCGCTTATTAAAAAATTGTTTGACTTAATTGAAATTGAGCGTCTTGATTGTGCATTTGTATATTTAACTCACGATATTGATTTTGCTTTTTCTAGACAGAATGCTTTAAAAATTTGGCAGAAATCTTATGAAAGTGATAATATATGGGATTATGAGTTCTTAAATGAAAACTCTCCTATCCCAGAACAATTATATCTTGAAGTATTAGGAAGTCGCAAACCTATAATTTTTTTAGAAGGTGAAAATAGCAGCATTGATTATGAACTTTACGAGCAAGTATATGATAATAAGACTTTAAAACCGATTGGAAGTTGTGAAAAAGTAATACAAATCGTTAAAGCGTTTAGAGAACATCAAGATTTTCACCAAATTGAATCTTTTGGCATAATAGATAGGGATAGAAGACAACATGTTGACATAGTTTCACTAAATAGGAATGGGATTTGGGTACTTGATGTCGCTGAAGCTGAAAATTTACTTTTAATTGAAACTATTGTAAATGTTATTGCAATCCATATGGGAAAAAATGAAATTGAAGTTTTTAATCAAGTTCGACAAAACATTATTAATTTCTTTTCATCTAACATTGAAAACCAAATTCTACTCCACTATAAAGAAATATTAAGACGCGAATTTTTAGCTTTATCAAATTTTAATGCTAATGGTATTGAAGCTGCATTAAATGAGATAGATACAACTTTTTCTAATATAGATAAACAGATATTATTTCAGAATATCTATACCGAATTTAGAGGATATGTATTAAGAAATGATTATGATTCTATTCTTAGGGTATTTAATCTAAAAAATGCTTTAATACCACATTCTCAAGTTTGCGAATTGACTGGCATAAGGAATAAGTTGGAATATAAAAAGATTATATTATCGTTATTGAAAAGACGGGATTCTGTATCACAAACAATAAAATCAGGAATAGATTTAAGAATAATAAAAGATGCCACTTAATATCCTAGATTTATTACTAGCAACGGACCACGATATAAATTAAATTATTTCTGGACTAACTTTTAACTGTTTATTGTGTGCATTTTCTGAAGGTGAATAAATTGGCATAATTTTCCACTTCCCAGGGAATAAGCAATTTCTCATTTGTTTCAATAGTTTTCTATCTTATACTTTTCTTTTTGTGTAAAAGCGATATCAGCGAGATTGGCCTAAAATAAAATTAATTGCAAACTCTCACTTCTAATAATGAGGTATCCGTTAACTATCTTTTTAATATCAAATTCTCACTAGTTGTACAAAATTCCAAAATATGAAAAAAATCTTCCTTTCGTTTGTTTTTTTAATCACGTTATCGAGTGTTTTTTCCCAATCATTCAAAATTGACGGTATAAATTACAATATAATTTCAAATAAAAGAGTTGCTGTAATGATCGGGGGCATTTATTCTGGAGCACTGACAATACCCGATAGTGTTACTTATTTAAGTGAAACCTATATTGTATCAGGTATATGGGAAAATGCTTTTAGAGAATGTAAAGACCTTGTTTCAATAAGTATTCCAAAAAGAATAACATCAATTGGCAACTCTGCATTTAGTGGTTGTTCTAATTTAGTATCGATCAATCTTCCTGATTCAATTACATCAATTAATGATATGGTTTTTAATGGATGCTCCAAGTTGACATCTATAATTATTCCAAAGAACGTTACATCCATAGGAAAATATGCATTTTCAGGATGTTTGGGATTAAAAACTATAATCATTCCCAATACGGTAAAGTCAATAGCTTCTTATGCTTTTTCGAGTTGCAGTAGTATTGACTCAATATTCATTCCTGATAAGGTTAATTCAATAGGAAATAAAATATTTATTGATTGTACCTCTCTTAAAAATATTGTTGTTTCAAATGATAATATGTTTTTTTCTTCCAAAGAATGTGTTTTGTATAATAAAGATCAAACGAAACTAATTGATTGTCAATCAAATTTATACAAGATATTTATTGTTCCGGAGAAGGTAGATACAATTGGAGACTATGCCTTTTTTGGTAATAATAAACTATCAACAGTTACTTTGTCCAAAAATATTTCTGTTATTGGTGATAGGGCGTTTTATGCTTGTAACTTAACCTCAATATTGCTTCCAAATTCAATTAAGAAAATCGGAATAGAGGCTTTTAGTAGTTGTCCCCTTACGTCTATATCACTCCCTGATTCGGTTTATTCTATTGGTGACAATGCTTTTTCTCAATGTTTTTATCTTAAAATTATTAATTCTCAAAATCCAAATCCACCATTTATTAATGGAACAATAAGCAACAGTTCACCTGTTATATATGTGCCAATCAATTCTTTATCAATATATGAAGCTGCCAGTTATTGGAAAGAAATGAATATAGTCTCCGAAAAAAACGTTACAGTTGATAGTGTATCTGCTGGTAAATTAATGGCAACAATCAACGAAAATGGTTATGGTGTTTTTTCATCAATAACGGATCTGACTGTTTCAGGGAACTTGAATAATGGTGATATTTTTCAAATTAGAACGAACTTGGTTAACTTAAGAAGTTTAGACTTATCAGGAACAACACTTGAAAATGACTCAATACCTGACAATGCATTTATGAATATGACGTCCTTATATTCAATAACGTTACCTGCTTCAATACAAAAAATCGGAAATTATGCATTCTCTGGTTGTACAAGCTTGAGTGGTAACATTCCTATTTCAGATTCTATAAAATATATTGGTAATAATGCTTTTGAAAAATGTAGGAGTTTGGTTGGCACACTTAATTTATCAAAGAATCTAAAAACTATTAACCCGTACTCTTTTTCAGATTGTATTGGACTTAGTGGCGCTCTTCAGATTCCAATCTCAGTAAATTCAATTGGTGATTATGCATTTTCAGGATGTTCAGGATTATACGGTGAATTAATATTGCCACAAACTGTTACAAGTATCGGTCAATATGCATTTTCTAGTTGCCATTCATTTACTGGTAACTTGATTTTACCAAATTCAATAACAGAAATCAAGAATGGTACATTCTCAGACTGCAGAGGGTTAAATGGGACGCTTTTAATTCCAAATTCAGTCACTACAATAGGAAAAAGTGCATTTAACCAATGTATTGGGTTTAATGGAAATCTTACGATTCCAAATTCCGTAAAATCGATTGGAGTTAGTGCCTTTTCCGGATGTGAAGGATTTGATGGATTTCTGACTTTACCAAACACTATTCAAACAGTAAATGATTATTCCTTTATGGGTTGTTCAGGATTTATCGGAACCTTATCAATACCCAATTCTGTTATAAGCATTGGAAAACAAGTCTTTTCATACCTATCGAACATTAACAATTTGACAATTGGGGAGAACTGTTCAAGTATTGATGATTATGCTTTTTTTGGTAGCGTTGGTATACAAAATATTTTTGTAGCAAGTTTAAATCCCCCGCTTATTAAAACGAATACCTTCGAGCAGGATCAATATGAAAAATGCAAACTAATTGTACCTGCAAATGCTGTATTGTCGTACCAAACTACAAATTACTGGAGTCGATTTGTAATTACTCCTGATTCTGCAAAGATTAATTCGTTCATGATAACTGTTCAACTTTCTGGGAATGGTAAAGTCATTGAAAATGGATCAATCCTGAAAAACGGTTCAATAATTGAAACGGAAGCAAACTCAGAAAAAAAATTCTCAATTACTCCAGATCCTGGATTCAAAATTGCATCGTTAACTCTAAACGGTATTGATGTTATCTCACAACTGACTAATAATAATTACACCACACCGGGAATTGACAAACATTCACTGTTAAGTGTTACGTTTAGTAAGATTGAACAGTACATTTCTACAGAGAATAGGATTTGCGAAATTGAAAGTATATTAGAAATACCAATTAATGCTTCAATTACTCCAATTTCTCCTGCCATCTTATCTTACCAATTTAGATTAACATATGATGCATCAAAATTGGTATATTTAAACTATACAACTGACTCCACTATATCACGAAATGGATCATTATCAATCAATAGTACAGAGAATGGTACTTTGAAAATTGGGTATTTTGGCTCTGATCCTCTTTCTGGAATAGGACCATTATTGAAGTTGAATTTTCGAGCTAAGAATATTGGTGAAACTAAACCTCTTATAACCAATTTTGTTTTCAATACTGATACTGTAAATAATGTTATAAATGGAACGGTAAGTATATTTACAAAATATGGGGACGTTGATGGAAACAAATATGTTCAGGCATATGATGCGGCCTTAACATTACAATATTCTGTAGGCTTGGATCCATTACCAATAGTAGATCCTCTACCTTGGTCAGATTGGAGAATTGCCGCTGCGGATGTAGATGGAGTTAGTGATGTTTCAGCCTACGATGCTGCTCTCATTCTTCAATATTCAATAGATTTGATCAGTTCTTTCCCTGTAAATAGTATGCTAAGGAGTGCAAAGAGTGATGATGCATCAATACTAATTGTACAAGATAATAAGAATATAGTATTCAAGTCTCATGGTAACGTGATTGGCTTAAATGTGATTGCTCGTGAAAATCTCGACATTTTAGGCAAACCTATATTTTTTGATAATTACTTTTCAGCAGTAAATTTTAGCGATGATAGATACGTAATTGGTTTAGCAACAGCAAATGCACCCCAAGAGGGCAGTACCATCATGTCAATACCTCTTTTAAAAAGTTCACAAAAACCAATTTGTTTTGAGATAATTGTTAATACAAACAAAATGCTAGTTTATGCTGACATTACAACTGGTGGTTCAAACTTTGAAAGAGCAATGATCACGATTTTTCCTAATCCTGCTAATGATATAATTCAAATAGACCATATTGAGATTGGATCTGTACTTTCGGTATTTGATTTAGCTGGTAGAAAGATTATTGAGAAAAGAGCTTGTTCTACAACGGAGTCATTGTCTGTCGATAATTTAAGTAGTGGTTTATATTATTTAGTTATAACTAGGGATGGTAAGAAATTTGTTACAAAATTCATTAAGAAGTAGAAAATGAGAATGGGAGAAAGTTTCATGTCAACATAAAATTTTGATAATGTTTAAAAATGGAAAGAACTCCAGTTGGTGCTCAAAGAAATTAAAGGTGTAAATATACTAAACAATAAGTTGCCATCATTTGATATAAAGCTACTCAAAGAGAAATCCAAAATGACATTTAATTAACATGTAAGTGGTTTCTCGAAGAAAAAAAATTAAAGCTTAAACTAATTTAATCGAAGATGTAACAACTTTTGCCGTTGCGCACCCATTAATCAAAAATCATCTAACCCCATAAAAATCAAACTCTCATGACCAAACACCTAAATTCCATCCTCTTCTCCGCAGCCATCATCATCGCTGCCATCGTTTTAGGAAATTCCTTTATGAACCGAAACCGAGTGGAGAGCCAGATTTCCGTGACAGGATTGGGAGAAAAAAACTTCCAGTCTGATTTGATAGTCTGGGAGGGATCGTTCACCAGGGAGAATGTGATTCTGAAAATTGCGTCGTCAGAGCTAAACAGCGATAAGATGCTGATTGAAAAATATCTGGTGAAGAATGGTGTTGACAAGAGCAGCTTTGTGTTTAGTGCGATCAATATACGTGAGATGACAAAACAGAAATATTCTCAATCGGGAGATGTTGTCGGACAGGAGTTTGCTGGATACCGGCTGACTCAGTCTATTGAGATTACGTCAAAGGAGATTGGTAAGATCGAGGGTATTTCGCGCAAGATAACCGAGTTGCTCAATGAAGGGATTCAATTTAACTCAGAAAACCCAAGATACTACTATACAAAACTGGCTGATTTAAAAATTCTACTGGTCTCCGAAGCCACCAAGGATGCCCGTCAGCGCGCAGAGAAAATTGCTGAGGAGTCTGGCAGCAAGATCGGCAAACTCATCTCTGCTCAAATGGGGATTATCCAGATAACCGGACAGAATTCAAACGAGGATTACTCATGGGGGGGGACTTACAACACTTCCTCCAAAGATAAAACGGCCTCCATCACAATGAAACTCACTTATAAGGTGAAATAAAGACGAATATTCAAAGGGGCCTTTCCCCAATATATTTAACTTTGCCCCAAATCTCCCCAAAAAATGAAAACCCACCCATTCTCTATTCCATTCATAACCATCTTCGTTTTATTACTTTCCGTCTTTTCCCTACAAGCACAGAAACCCTCGAAACAAGTAATCCTTACAAAAGGGTGGCAGTTGCAGGATGCAACAAAAGTAAATCAGTCTGGTGAAAACGTCTCAACTTCCGGTTTTCAAACAGGCGGATGGTATCAAGCCACTGTGCCCGGTACTATTTTAACCAACTTAGTGAACAACAAGATTTACCCGGAACCTCTCTGGGGCGAAAACAACCGACCCGATAAAATACCAGATACACTTTGTCATACGCCATTTTGGTATAGAACGACCTTTGTAGTTCCATCTGATTATAAAGGAAAGACGGTTTGGCTGAATTTTGATGGGATCAACTATTCAGCAAAAGTTTTTGTAAATGGAAAAGACATTGGGGCGATTAAGGGGGCATTCATCAGAGGTCTTTTTGACATAACGTCCGTGGTGAAATCGGGCAGTGCTGCTGTTTTGGCTGTGCTGGTTTCTCCTCAACCCAATCCTGGCGAGATTGAAGAGCATACCATAAAAGATGGCATGGGCGGAAATGGCGGTATCAGTGCTATGGATGGCCCGACATTCCTTTGTTCCATTGGTTGGGACTGGATACCGACCATCAGAGACCGCAACACCGGAATCTGGCAAAAAGTCTTTCTGACTGCTACAGGTGGAGTATTGATCAAGTCCCCTTTAATCACGACCGATTTACCTCTGCCAAAAACAAATGTAGCCGATGTGTCTATTCAAGCTACTTTGGAGAATACGACAGATCAAAATCAAAAAGGGGTATTTAAGGGCAGTTTTGGACAGATTTCATTCCAGCAGCCTGTAGAGTTGCAACCGCATACATCCAGAACGGTTGAACTAAATTCAAAGAATACGCCTCAACTTCATGTGATTAATCCAAAATTGTGGTGGCCGAATGGGTATGGTCCACAAAATCTGTATACGATGAATCTGAGTTTTGAAATAAACGGACAGACTTCCGATTATTTGAAAATTCCTTTCGGCATCCGTGAGATCTCTTATTCAGTGCCAGAATCGGAGAACCTGACTCTTTCGGTAAATGGCGTTCGTGTGTTTTGCAGAGGTGGCAACTGGGGCATGGATGAAGCAATGAAGCGCAACACCCGGGAACGGTTGGAAGCGCAGATTCGAATGCATCAGATGGCCAATTTCACCATGATTCGAAATTGGGTTGGACAAAGCACCAGTGAAGATTTCTACGCTCTATGCGATAAATATGGCATTCTGATTTGGGATGAGTTTTTTCAACCCAATCCAAGTGATGGTCCCAATCCTGCTGATGTACCACTCTACCTCTCGAACGTTCGCGATAAAATAATCCGGTTTCGCAATCATCCTTCCATTGCCTTGTGGTGTGCCAGGAATGAAGGCAATCCGCCCAAAGAAATTGATGAAGCTTTAGTCGAGCTGATGAAGAATCTGGATCCTGTACGTCTTTATCAGGCAAGCTCAACGGATGGGCGTGGCGTGAACTCGGGTGGTCCTTATCGCTGGAGAAAACCTGCTGATTATTATGTATTTAATGAAGCGTTTAAAACGGAACTTGGAAGCATGTCCATTCCGACCTTGGAGTCGGTTCATGGAATGATGCCGGAAAAAGATTGGGAGACGATAAACGATGACTGGGCGGAACATGATTTTGCCAGAGGTGCCCAAAATGGCAACCATTATGCGGAAGAGTTGAATAGCCGATATGGCAAAGTAAAGAATCTGGCCGATTTTGTCCGTAAGGGACAACTGATGAATTTCGAGTCACATAAAGCGATGTTCGAAGGTCGGAATGCCATGCTCTTTGCCCCTTGTACAGGGGTGCTTATGTGGATGAGTAATCCGGCACAGCCTAGCTTTGTCTGGCAGATTTATCATCACGATTTAGAGCCCAATTCATCGCTCTTTGCTGTAAAGAAAGGCTGCGAACCAATCCATATTCAGTTGAATGAGAAAGAAGAGCATGTTCAGGTGATAAACAATAGGAATGTGGAGCTTGAAAACTTAAAGGCTTCTATCACTGTATACAATCTGGATGGCAAAACAGCCTTTCATCAGACTTTTACAGTAAATGCCAAAGTCGGTGCTGCCACTGATCTGGGAAAAGTAAGATGGCCCGAAAACCTTTCATCCGTTTATTTTGTAAAACTGGAGTTGCACGATGCTAACGGAAAGCTGCTTTCAGATAATTTCTATTGGAGGGCACTGCCTGCCCATCCCGACGATTTATCCGATCTGAACACGTTACCCATCGTGACGCTTGACGCAAACGTGATACGTAAGGACAGCAAGGGCAAGTGCCTATTGACAGTGACACTTCAGAATCCAAGCACAAATATTGCCTTGATGGCTCATTTGCAACTTCGTCGCCAGCACTCAAACGATAGAGTTTTGCCGGTCTATTATTCCGACAACTATATATCTCTGGTTCCAAATGAAAAAAGGACGATCACCATAGAGGCCTCTTTGAACGATCTAAAAGGCGAAGTGCCAATGATTCTTGTCGATGGCTGGAATATCGCTGTAAGGCCTTTCAGCTCCAAAGGTGTGGAGGTTAAACTGAATGAAGAGTCACAGGTAGGTTCTTGGCCGGTGACGGGCTTGCCTATGATTAAGGTTGAAGAATAGAAATGGAATTGATTTATAACAGGAGTTTACGCAGACTTTAAAATTGATGAATCATCGAATAACAAATACCTATAATTCAAACCAATGAAAACAAAAAACATTATTTTGATATGCTTTTTTGGCATAGTCGTTCTCTTTATGGTATTAATTGCAACAGGAGTCATTAAAGCCAGTCTTTATACAAATAACGTGTCATGTCAAACTACAAGTACCTGGAATAATGCAAAAGCGGTTGCTGCATTAAATGGCTCAACTGAAGAACTTATTTATCCGGTAGTCTCAATCATTGTTGTCTACAAATCAATAATTGTCGGAGATTTAAACGCTAAAAATCCAATTAAAGTGGATGTTTCTGAAAAAGACTTTGGTTCACTTTGGTCTCCGCTCTTTCATAAATCAGAATATAATTTTTCAGTAACTTGTAAAGACATTCAAGAATTAAATACGAAATCTGTATATGGAAAAAAAGTAATTAATGGAGTAATTAATGTCTCAGGAAAGTATAAATTTATTGGTTTCTTTTCAGAAGAAATAGTAACTAATATCGTTGTAAACAAAGTTCTAAATGATATCTATCAAGATATTAAAAAGCATGTATAATGAATGATACTGGTGAAAAATGGTGTTGATAAGAGCAGTTTTGTGTTTAGTGCGATCAATATACTAGTTGTGACAAAACCGAAATAGTCTCAATCAGGTGAGGTTACCGGTCAGGAGTTTGCTTGATACAGGCTGCTCAGTCCATCGAGATTACATCAAAGGAGATTGGTAAGATCGAGGGTATATCGCGCAAGATAACCGAGTTGCTCAATGAAGGGATTCAATTTAACTCACAAAACCCCAGATACTACTACACAAAACTGGCAGATTTAAAGATTGTTCTGGTTTCCGAAGCCACCAAGGATGCCCGTCAGCGCGCTGAGAAAATTACAGAAGAGTCTGGCAGCAAGATCGGCAAACTCATTTCTGCTCAAATGGGAATTATCCAGATAACCGGACAGAATTCAAACGAGGATTGCTCATGGGGTGGGACTTACAACACTTCTTCGAAAGATAAAACGGCCTCCATAACAATGAAGCTCACGTACAAGGTGAAATAAAATAAGAGTGAAAAATAAGTCCATTAAACAATCACCTATATGCCCGAAAACCAAAACATAGAATACAAACAAAGCTGGCACGATGAATACCTGAAGTGGGTTTGTGGTTTTGCCAATGCTATTGGTGGTGTTGTTTATATTGGCAGAGACGATGCCGGAAATGTAGTGCATCTAACCGATTACGCGCGGTTGTTGGAAGACATTCCCAACAAAATCCGTAACGCAATGGGGATAATCTGCGATGTGCAGTTGCATGATGAGGAAGAGAATAAATACATTTCTTTAAAAGTGAATCCATATTCGGTGGCTGTTTCGTTGAGTGGCAGGTATTATTACCGTTCGGGCAGTACAAAAATGGAACTTACTGGTGTTGAACTGAATGAGTTTCTGCTGAAAAAAGCAGGTAAAACGTGGGATGATGTAATTGAAGAAGGTGCTACGGTTAAAGACATTGACGATGCAAGTGTTGCTAAGTTTATAGAGGACAGTAAGGAAAAAGGTAGAATGCCCGATACTAATGGCTTATCAACCTTTCAGATATTGGAAAAGCTTAAACTCACAGACGGGAAAAAGCTAAAACGTGCAGCTATTATTATGTTCGGTAATGATCCTATGCGCTTCTATCCGAATATACAAGTAAAAATTGGTCGTTTCGGCACAGATGCTGCGGATTTAAAATTTCACGAAGTGTTAGAAGGCAATATCGTTCAGTTATTGCATGAGGTTCAGGTTCAGTTGAATTACAAGTTTCTGACACGGCCTATTTCGTTTGATGGTTTTCAGCGGATAGAAAAAGACCAGTACCCCATTCAGGCACTTCGCGAAATGCTATTAAATGCGTTGGTTCATCGAACCTACATGGGAGCAACCATTCAAATGCGGGTGTTCGACGATAGGCTTTCAATATGGAATGAAGGTGGATTACCATTTGGTTTGAGTCTTGAAGATTTGAAATCAGATCACAATTCCCGTCCACGGAATCCCAACATTGCCAATGCTTGCTTTTTTGCAGGTTACATCGATACCTGGGGACGTGGCACACTTAAAATCATTGATGCTTGTCTTAAGGCTGGTTTGCCTGAGCCTGTGATTAAAGAAATGAATGGCGGTGTTCAAATTACAGTATTCAACCATCAGCAATCTGAAAATTCGGAAGGACTTCGGGATGACTTCGGAATGATTTCGGAAGGAGTTCGGAATGAATTCGGAAATGAAATTGCAAAAGTATTTGAAATCCTTCTGAATCATCCTGAATATACATCACAACAAATTGCGAAAGAAATTGGCAAAACATCAAGAACTGTTGAAACATATCAGGCAAAGCTTAAAGATGCAGGTATAATTGAAAGAAAAGGTCCAAAACTTGGAGGTCACTGGGAAATAATTGAGAAAAAATGAAAAACCTATCAATAGCTATATTCATTCTCTTCTTCACATCCAATTACAACAGTTTCTCCCAAACCAATAGTGAAGCTCATACAAGTTCCCCATTCCAATCAACACTGATACCTCCCCAAAGCATAACCAAAGTTGGAGAAAATCACTACTTGTTCGACTTCGGAAAGGATGCTTTTGGAACATTAGTCATCACCCTGAAATCGTCTCAGAAGGATACCTTGACGATTCATTTGGGAGAAAAAATCACTTGCTCCACTGCCATTGACAGAAATCCGGGAGGTACCATTCGGTATCAAAAGTTGCAGTTAGCCGATCTTCCGGTACAAAAGGAATTTACCGTTAAACTACCTGCCGATAAACGGAATACCAGTCCGGGAGCCGTTGCTTTGCCCGATTCGTTTGGCGTAATTACACCTTTTCGTTATTGCGAAATTGAAAATTTGAAGGTGCCGTTGAGCGATGTCAGTATCCGGCAGAAAGTGTACAACTATCGGTTCAACGATAGCTCGAGCGCATTTACGTGTTCCGACACCGTGCTGAATCAGGTTTGGGATATGTGCAAATACACCATTAAAGCAACCAGTTTTGCCGGCTTGTACATCGATGGCGACCGGGAAAGGATACCCTATGAAGCCGATGCATACATCAATCAATTAAGTCATTATTGCGTGGACAACGAGTATTTGATGACTCGAAACACGAACGAGTACTTTATGAAAAATCCAACATGGCCCACCGAATGGATTTTGCATACGGTACTTTTGTTTTACTACGATTACCTCTACACCGGAAATATCGAATCAATCTCAACGTATTACGACGCCCTGAAAAAAAAGACTCTGATCGATTTGGCACGCGAGGACGGTTTGATCAGTGTCAAATCCCCTTTGCTAACGAAAGAAGTGTTGAAAAGTATTGGTTCGAAAGAGGCCATACGCGATATCGTCGACTGGCCAGTCAATGAACGGGATGGTTATGATATGGCTGACGTAAACACCGTCGTGAACGCATTCCATTACATCAATCTAAAACTCATGGCAGATATAGCCGGTCGTTTGGGAAAGCAAACGGACTCCATCGAATTCTCCCAAAAATCCATGCTCGTAAAAAAGACTATCAACGAGAAGTTGTTTGACACGGCGAGAGGCATTTACATCGATGGTGAACATTCGACACATTCATCGTTGCACGCCAATATGTTCCCTTTGGTATTTGGTCTGGTTCCTGACGAACACCTCAAAACCGTGGTTGAATTTGTGAAATCGAAAGGTATGGCTTGCAGCGTTTATGGCGCTCAATATTTGCTGGAGGCATTGTATCAGCAAGGCGAAGCAGATTATGCCCTCCGTTTAATGACATCAAAAAGCGACCGTTGCTGGTGGAACATGATAGCGAGTGGCTCCACTATGGCGCTCGAAGCCTGGGATATGAAATACAAACCAAATGCCGATTGGAACCATGCCTGGGGTACTGCTCCGGCAAACATCGTCACTCGTTATATGTGGGGCATTACGCCGGCAGAGCCTGGTTTTACCAAAGTGATAATCCAGCCACAACTCAGTCGTTTGTCATTTAGTAAAATAAAAGTACCGACCATTAAAGGTGCGATAACGGCAGAATACAAGGTCCTGGATGATAAACATCTTTTATTTATCATTGAATTACCGAAAGAGATGAATGGTGAGTTAATTTATTCAAAAAATAGTGCTATATTTCTGAATCCTGGATTTAATAGAATAGAGATAGAAAGATGATTTGAACGTATTCCTAATAAAAACAATTATAAGAACCTTATTTATGAAAAAAGTTATTTTAGTTTTAGTGTTTATCCTTCCACTATTGATGAACAGTTATTCACAGACAAAAAAGGAATCCATCAAAGAGCTGTTTATTGCAATGCAACAAGATTCAATTATTGATAAAATGTTTAATTCTATGATACCGACAATGATGAATCAAATGCAAAGCCAGATGCCGAGTGATTCAACTGCTCAAGTACGCTCAAATGAGCTAACGAAGACACTTTTAGCAGTGGCTAAAGAGATTACAAAAAAAATGATTAACACTGATATGGTCGAATTGTACGACAAATATTTTACTCAAGATGAGATTAAAGATTATACTGCATTTTACAAATCGCCATCCGGACAAAAATATATTAAAGCATCACCGGATATTCAAAAGGACCTTATGATGGTCATGTTTCAGAAATACATGCCTGAAATGCAAAAATCGATCAAAGAACGGATGGAAGAAATAAATAAATTTGACGCACAATAAGTTATACTAGAGCCATTCAAAAATAGAACGAAATTTCTGCATGAAAAAGAGAATCCTTCTGGTTGTTTTAAGTTTTCTAGTCGTTTCAATATCATGTAAACACGATGATCCATACAATACTCCAAATTATGACAATTATGGAGATAAAACACAAGAGCTGATTCGCCTGGTTGAAAACAATCCAGAAATAAAATTACTGTTAATCAAGTCAATCAATCAGGCAAAGTTGGTGAATCCGGATAAAAATACCAATCCGGCTCAAACGCTTTACGACTATTATCAATTTGTGACATGGGCTGAGACTTGCATGCCATGGAGTATTCTTCCCAAAACGCCGTACACTTCATTATACGATAAAATTGACCAGAGTTTAAACTATTTCTATTTTATCAATGATCAGCCACTTACGGAGTTGGATGGACAGGGTTTGTATAATAACTCGCTACAATATATAAAACCCTACAGCGATTGGTTGGTCAGTTTCAACAAAGCATGGGGCCTGTATTTAGATAAACCGGAGTCCTGGAACGAAGAATATTATCAATTGGCCTTTACGGATGCTAAGTTTGGTTTATCCGCCGGCTGGTATGAAGATCCTTCTCACTGGAAATCGTTTAATCAGTTTTTTTCCAGATATCTTAAATCACCCGATCAACGTCCGGTTGCTTTTCCGGATGACAGCACAATTGTTACTTCACCGGCAGATGCAGTGCCGCAGGGCGAATGGCAGATTGATGCCAGTTCAAACATCGTTCAGAAAAATGGAGTGCCCATTAAATCCGGAACATTAACTTCCATTGTAAAGTTAATAGGAGAGGACAGCTCCTATAAAAATGTATTTGCCAATGGAACAATGTCTCACACGTTTCTGGATGTACAGGACTACCATCGTTTCCATTTTCCGGTAAGTGGAACAATCAGGGAGATTAGAAACATTGCTGAACAAGATGCAGTAGGTGGTCTAATTACATGGGATGCTGCCAATCAACGATATATGTTTGATCCGACAGTTCCCGGCTGGCAATCCATCGAAACACGAGGCTGTGTTATAATTGAAACGAAGGATTTCGGTTTGGTCGCACTGCTTCCAATAGGCATGTCGCAGATATGTTCGGTCAAATTTGAAGAAAATATTCACGTAGGCACCCATGTAAACAAGGGCGATATGCTGGGATGTTTCCTGTTTGGTGGTTCTGATATTGTTATGCTATTTCAACAGAAAGCGGGATTTGTTATGGAAACAGCAAAAGAGTTGAATAACGACCAAACGTATCAACATCTACTTATGGGTGAAAAATATGGTGTTTTGAAGGGGTTTCCCGATTATCGAACAAATTGAATTAAAGAGTTTAGGTCATCAATCAAAAAAATCGATTAAGAAGAACTTGAATGAAATTTTAAGAAAGATTAAATTGGGTGAATGACCAGTTTAAAGAAAAGGATTGCATACTATACGTACCAGAAGGTTCATTGGATTCGTATCAGAATACGGATGTCTGGAGATCCTTTGTAAACATCGTAGAGGAAGCAAGAGTGGATGTACCCCAGACAAGTAAGTCCAAAACCAACGTCTACACTGATGAAGATGCCATTGTAGTAAAGGATGCAAATTCAGGAGACATTATTTCTATATATACCCTATCAGGCACCTTGATAAAAAGAACTATAATGACTGAGGATCTTATTCATATAAAAGTCCCTTTGAATTCTATCTATCTGGTGAAAATAAATGAAAAGATATTTAAATTAGCGTTATAATTTAGAGCATGCAGTTAATCAAAAAATGAAAACTGAAAACAAGATGAAAGCCCCTGCAAAATGATAAAAACTTGTAAAAAACTCCTCATTCTTACGCTTTTAGCGGTATGCATTTCCAATGTGTATTCACAAGATGCTCTCATAAAGGCAAATAATGATTTTTCATTTAAGATTTACAACGCGACAAAACCTGATTTGAAAAACTTTTTTATTTCACCTTTTAGTCTTCACATCGCATTATCTATAGCCAACGAAGGAGCCAATACTACGACCCGACAAGAAATTGACAAACTATTATCGATTGAAAATATGGATAATAGAGCTGATAGCTATCGCAGGCTGATAAATTATGTAACGTGTCCGATGACTTCTGAAAGGAATGCGGCGAATCAAATCTTCCTGGCAAATTCCATGTGGATCAATGAAGGCCTGAAGCTAAACGATGCTTTTCAGAAGATCGTAGAGAACAATTACTCGTCAGAAATTTTCCGGTTTAGTACTGAAAGTCTTTCCAAGGCAAATAGGGAACTAAACGGCTGGGTTTCACAAAAAACTCAAAATAAAATAAAAAAGATTTCCGGCATAGATAAAGATACCAGGCTTTCTATTGTAAATGCCATCTATTTTATGGGCGAGTGGAGCATTCCTTTTAAAAAGGAAAAAACGAATGAGAAAAAATTCCATACCATTCAAAAAGAAGAAATAGACATAGACTTTATGAATAATAAAGATTATTTCAACTATTATGAGGACGATGAAATCCAATGTGTAAAACTGCCCTACAAGTCTCATCAATTCGAGATGATCGTCGTTCTGCCCAAAGAAATGTACGGCTTAAACGAGGTGGAGAACAAATTAAATCCGGCATACTTGTCAAAAATAGAGCAATCCAATCCGAGTTGTGAAGTCCAACTTTCATTCCCCAAATTCAAGATAGAATCTGAAATCTTCCCCATAGGGAGCATCAAAGAAATGGGTTGTGGTGAAATGTTCTCAGGCAAAGCTGATTTTTCGAAAATTAGCGATGAATTCCTAAAAATTGGAAACATTACCCATAAAACGTTCATCGAAATCGATGAAACCAAAACGGTAGCAGCTGCAGTAACTGAACTTGCGATGTTTGGAAGTGCGACTATCAGAAAGACTCCACCGACAACTAAGATTTTTAACGCAGATCATCCCTTTATTTTCCTGATCGTTGTGAAGAGAACAAATGCAATACTATTTATTGGGAGGTTTGTTGAATAAACCTCAATTGAAATATCTGGATCACAACCTTCTGGAATAAAGGAACTTGTGGCTAGTTGTGAACAAAAAGAAGGTCATGATTTCCGGATCAGTGAATTCGGGTTTTGCATTATTTGAGTACCTTTGACAAATATAATACCATTATGAATAACAGCGAAATTCTCATATATCAAAACCCCGAAGGCAGCATAAAAATAGATGTACGTTTGGAGGAAGAAAGCGTATGGCTGTCACAAGCACAAATGGCAGATTTGTTTGGCAAAGGCAGAACAACCATAACAGAGCATATTCAAAACGTTTTTAAAGAAGGCGAATTGGACGAAAATGTGGTATGTCGGAATTTCCGACACACCACTCAACATGGCGCTATTGAAGGAAAAACTCAAGAAACAACTACCAATTTCTACAATCTCGATGTAATAATTTCGGTCGGTTACCGTGTAAAATCGGCACAAGGCACGCAGTTTCGTATTTGGGCTACTCAGCGGCTGAAAGAATATATTATCAAAGGCTTTTCTTTGAACGATGACCGTTTTAAATCGGGCAGTTCGATGAACTATTTCAACGAGTTGCAAGAACGAATTCGGGAAATACGGATTTCGGAACGTTTCTTCTATCAGAAAATTAAAGACATTTACACCACCAGCATTGATTATGACTCAAAAGACGAAAGAACTATTGAGTTTTTCAAAGTCGTACAAAATAAATTGCTTTGGGCTATCAGTCAGCAAACAGCAGCCGAGTTGGTATATCGCAGAGTAGATGCTTCGTTACCATTAATGGGCATGCAGTCATTGGACAAGAAGAACACCTTGGCTGTAAAGAAAACAGATATAAGCATAGCCAAAAACTATTTGAAAGAAGATGAAATAAAGTTACTTGGTTTGTTAGTTGAACAATATTTGGCTTTTGCCGAAACAATGGCACAACAACGCACGCCAATGTATATGGCAGATTGGATACAACGGTTAGATGTAATCCTGCAATTGAATGGCAGGGAGTTACTTCAACATGCCGGGAAAATTAGCCACGAAAAAGCTTTAAAAAAATCAAATGAAGAATATCAAAAGTATAAAATAGCTCAACAAGCTATTGAAAAAGAGCAAAGCTTAAAAGAAATAGAAGAAGATATTAAGAAAATAGTAAAAGGTAATTAATGGATAAAGTGTTGCACAAACTAGAAAAAAGAACTCATAAATTACTGAAACGAACAATGATTATTGTATGTAGTGTCCTGTTAATTTGCGTACTGGCAGTATTCTTTTATATGCGTCGGGCCGAATTTGGTAGAGCCCCAAGTGGTGCGCGTTTGGAAGTCATAAAGCAATCTCCCAATTTTAAAAAAGGCAAATTCCAAAACGTTCATTATACGCCCATGATGACCGAAGGCTACTCTATGGCAGAGGCGACCTATGATTTTCTACTGAAAAAATTTCCGAGACAGAAACCCACCGATACGATTCCCTCAATTAAAACCAATTTGCTGACACTGCCCATGGATAGCAATGTGTTGGTTTGGTTCGGGCATTCGTCTTATTTTATGCAGATTGACGGAAAGCGTTTTTTGATTGACCCTGTTTTTAGTGGCAATGCATCTCCGATTCCAAATAGTCACAAATCATTCATCGGCTCAGATATTTATACAGCAGCCGATATGCCCGATATCGATTATTTATTGATAACACACGACCACTACGACCATTTGGATTATGAAACCGTTCTCGCCTTAAAGGACAAAATAAAGACCGTGATTTGCGGATTGGGCGTCGGTTCTCATTTTGAACATTGGGGTTTTGACACCAGCAAAATTATCGAAAAAGACTGGAACGAAACTTTTCTAGCCGATGACGGCATCACAATTCACACTGCAGTAGCCAGGCATTTTTCAGGTAGAGGTTTTGCACGAAACAATACCCTGTGGCTTTCTTTTATCCTGCAAACGTCCAACCTGAAAATATACATTGGAGGCGATGGCGGTTACGATACGCATTTTGCAGAAATCGGAGAGAAATTTGGCGGGTTCGACTTAGCCATTCTCGACAATGGACAGCACAACGTCGCCTGGCAAGCCATTCACATGATGCCCGATGAGGTATTGAAAGCAGCTCAGGACCTGAAAGCAAAACGCATATTTCCCGGACATTCCTCTAAATTCGTATTGGCACAACATCCCTGGGACGAACCTCTGATAAGAATCACACAACTCAACAACACAATTCATATTCCTTTGGTAACGCCCATGATAGGCGAACAAGTCAACTTAAATGATGAGAAGCAGGCATTTAGGGAATGGTGGAAGGAGGTTCGTTAATCAAAAAAATAAATGTCAATCCTGAGAGAGGCCATTGCATTAACATTTCCCAATAAAATGTGTATGAAAACCTGCAAAAATGTTTTTACAATTAAAATATAAATCTTTATTTTGTGTTTGCATAAGACAATGCATAATATATATTAATGATTAAGAGTTTAAATAAAACTCGATCATTGGTATATAATAAACATATAAATAATAAAAAATCAAACAGAGGGTTATTAATTCAATTAAATAAGCATAAACAAAATTTCAATGATGAGAAAAAATTTATTATTAATATTAAGTATAATATTTGTCGCACTATCATTATCTGGATGCAGTAAAGAAGATGAGTTAAGTCAGGTTCCTGAAGTAATAACATTTTCAGTTTCTGACGTTTCTTATCAATCTGCTACTTGTGGTGGTTATGTGAATAGTAATGAAATGTCAATTACTTCCCAAGGTATTTGCTGGAGTACAAAACCAATACCTACAATTGCCGATAGCCTATATAATGCAGGCAATGAAAACGGTAGTTTTACAATTGCCATTAATAATCTAAAACCTGATTCAACGTATTATGTAAGGGCTTATGCATCCAACGGCATAAACACAACTTATGGTAGTACAATGAAGTTCAAAACCAAACGAGCGTCTTTCAGTGTAACCACCACACAGGTAAACTCGATTTTACATAATTCGGCAATTTGCGAAGGCACAATTTCAATTAACAGCGAAGTTACGCATGTATTGCGTGGAGTTTGTTGGAGTTTATTACCAAATCCAACAATTGAAGACTTTAATACGACTGTTACTTCGACATCGAACAATTTTAGTGCAGAGTTATCAAATCTACTACCAAATAAATTGTATTATGTACGTGCCTATGCAGCGACAAACAATGAATTAATTTACGGGGACAATCTCATTTTTGAGACCCGTCAGACAGCTCTTTTTATTACTACTCCTATATTGAGTAATATCACACTAACAACAGTAGATTATAGTGGTACTGTAACAAGTGAACAACCAACAACTATTACTGCACGTGGGGTTTGTTGGAGTTCAGACAGTATCCCAACCATAGCAAATAATAAATCCAGTGATGGAATAGGAGATGGCACTTTTACCTCCACAATTACAGGCCTCAAAGCAAGTACAACCTATTATATCAGAACCTATGTTACAGACAATGAGGGTACAGTATATGGAAATGTTAGTTCTTTTAAAACAAAGATCGCTCCTATCTTAGGTGCACCAACAGTGATCACATTATCTGTTGTTAATTTAGACTCAAGTAATGCAAGACTCCAAGGGCAAATAACAAGTGAAGGGAATTCAGCTGTAACTAGTTATGGCTATTATTGCTCTAAATCAGATAATCCAGATGAAAGCAATAGTGGAATATGGGCATATGATACAGGTACAACAACCAATTTTAGCTTAATTATCTATAGTTTAACACCCGGTGCAAAATACTATATTAGAGCATTTGCAAAAAATAGTTTTGGAACTGGGTTTGGTAATGTGATTGAGTATACTCATTAAGTAATAAATAACTAATAAGACTCAAATGACGTAAATATGTCTTAAGCTTGACGCAACGAACGATCTATATTAATCATACTTTTGTTCTGAATCTTAACACAATTTAAAATGAAGAACAAAGAGCTCGCTAAAAGAATCAAAGAATTGAGAAACCGTAAAGGTTTTTCTCAGGAAGAATTATCAGAAAAGACCGGACTAAGTTTACGAACTATACAAAGAATCGAAAATGGAGAAACAGAGCCGAGAGGAGACTCTCTAAAAAGACTTGCAATAGCATTTGATGTTTCTCCGGATGCCATTATTGATTGGACGGTTCAAGAGGATAAAGGTTTTTTGATCAGTTTAAATTTATCTGCTTTAAGCTACCTTATATTTCCTCTCCTGGGTATTATTGTTCCTTTGATAATATGGATATCCAAAAAAGACAAAATTAGAAATGTGAATGAAATTGCGAAAGACATTTTGAATTTTCAGATAACGTGGACAATGATTCTGTTTATTGGATACATTGGAGTAATACTAAATGCTGTGTTTAAAATAGCACCCACAGGAGATTTTAAACCGACATTTGTGACTTCGATGGTGATGATGAATTTCATTTTATTCATAGTGATGTATGTATATAATTTTTCAATGATTCTATTTAATGCTGTCAGGATTAACAAAGACAAGAACGTATTTTATGCTCCTAAGATTCGATTTATTAGAAAATAAGATAGAAAAAAATGGTAATCATTTATAATTAACTCTCACAAATTAAAACATGATCTTTGTCACCATTTAAAGCGATGAAGTCTTCAACATTATCCACCCGCAAACGATCGCAAGATTGTAGCAGGTGGATTTCCATTAAAAACAACCAACAGTTGTTGAATAACCACAATAAGTAGCGTAATTACAACTATAAGTTTTTGATTATTTTTGATTTCGATTTGGAGTACGTATAACTTTGCAACATCGAAAAACTAAAAATAATGCACTTATGGAAAGTACAAAAACGATTGGCAACAAGATTGCCGAAGCACGTAAAAAAGCAACCATCTCTCAGGCGCAACTTGCAGAGAGTCTATTCATCAGTTCACAAGCTGTTGGAAAATGGGAGCGGGGTGAGTCCATGCCTGATATCACTACATTTATCCGACTGGCCGAAATTCTTGGTGTTGACCTGAATTATTTTTCAGAAAGTTTCCAGTCGGTAGTCACTGAAACGATACCTGTTGAGCCATCGACCGATTTGCCATCCGAAAAGCAAAAGAAAAAATTAAACTGGAACATGTCAAGTGGGAATTGGGTGGATGCTGACTTTTCCGGGTTGAAAAATCTGCATGAGAAATTCAGTTCATCCAACTTGCAGCGCTGCCTTTTTATCGGTTCAGAGATGTCGGGGCTTCTACTCAAAGGCAATAATGTTGAAAACTGTGATTTTTCCAATTCCGACATAAGCAGTAGTCGCATTCAAAATTCCTACTTTGTCAACAATCTATTTAAAGTTAGTTCCTTTAAAAATGCTGAATTTTCAGGTAGTTACATCATGGGCTGCGATTTCACAGATGCCAATTTTACCGAAGCGGTGTTTAAGTCTGGTGGCTTACAGAAAAACTCAATTGCAAATGCAGTGTGGAATCGCACGTCTTTTATTGGAATGAATTTGGACGATCTGGTTTTCGATGGTACAATCAATGATTGTTCGTTTGAGAACTGCGCCTTTAAAAAAGTCGTTTTCCAGAAAGCAACGCTGATCAATACATTCTTTAAGAATAAGAATCTAAAACGGGTCCAGTTTATTGACTGTCAGGTCGATCGGATTACTTATGCCTTTTTGAAAAACGGGAAAGCTGATTTAAGCGGTATCATGCTGTTGGAGGGATGATACTAAACGAAGCCAACGCCAGAGTAAACAGAGACCGACGTTCGGGTTATACGCACTTTGCTAATCGAGTTACCGACTTTTAGAAGAAAGTTCAAAAAGAAATTTTTCGAACTTTCGGGGGAAAGCAAAGGATAATAGTACTATATTTGATGCTCAAAATAGGCCAATGAATAGCTCCATTTGTTGATTTAGTACATTTTATATATGACAAAAATTTTTAATCCGATGAGAATTCTTTCTTTATTCCTGGTATTTTCTGTAGTTCTTGCTACCAGCGCTCAAACAAAAGTAGATGGAGGTGTCAACTATACTCAATTGGTAGATACGCGCATTGGCACAGAAGGAAACAATCTTGCGTGTGGATATGCCTTTCTGGGAGCGACTTATCCATTTGGAATGGTGCAACTTACGCCCTCTTTCTTTTCTCCTCAAAAAGGTCTGGTTATAAATCAAATATCTGGCGCCGGATGTAGTCACTTGGGTAATTTCCCGGTTTTACCCCTTGCCGGAAGCTTAAAATCTTCACCGAAGGATATGAACGGTTACCCACGCTATGAAACTGTTAATAATGCAACTGCGGGATATCTTTCATTGACCATGAAAGATAAAACAACTTGTCAGGCATCTGTATCGAAACGTAGTGGTATTGCTCAATTCTTGTTCTCAGATGGTGAAACTCAAGGTACAATACTTATTGGATCTGGTGTTAGTTCAACCTTTGTGACCAATGCACAAGTGAAAATTACATCTCCAACTTCCTGCGAAGGATTTGCAGAAGGTGGTGAGTTCTGTGGCTATAAAACGAATTATAGGGTATATTTTGCAGCCGAATTTAATCGCGAAGCCAAACTGTGTGGCACCTGGAGTAATTCGAATATGAAAAATGGTCGCTTGATGATAAGCGGAAATAATTCCGGTGCCTATTTTACGTTTGAAACCCAAAACAATCACGCAGTTGAATATAAAATTGCAATATCCTATGTATCAGTTGAAAATGCGCGTGAAAATCTCCACTTAGACAACAAAGGACGCGACTTTCAAACTGTAAAAAATGAAACTGAAAATGAATGGAATCGTTGCTTAGGTAAAATTGCAGTAGAATCGTCGAATACGGATCGTGTTAAGCAATTCTATACACATTTGTATCATTCATTGATTCACCCCAATATTTTTAATGATATAAACGGAGAATATATCGGTTCTGATTACAACACACATAAGACAACAGAAGGGCGTGATTACTATACCGCTTACAGTGGCTGGGATACTTATCGCACACAGTGCCAATTGTTGGCTATGCTTTTTCCAAAAGAAAGTTCGGATATGATGCAGTCTGTTGTGGATTTTGCCAATCAAGGTGGAGGATATGGACGTTGGGTTTTGGCTAACATTGAGACAGGCGTCATGCACGGAGACCCTATCCCCATCATTATTTCCAATACCTACGCTTTTGGAGGTCGTGACTTTGATATTCAAGCTGCTTACAAACATATGAAAAAAGGAGCAACGGAAGTAGGCACTTTTTCACAAGATGTAGAAGTTCGTCCAGGTCTACGAAATTATATGAATAAAGGGATTGAAAATGCCTCTTTGTGTTTGGAATATGCCTCGTCGGATTATGCCATTGGTCAGTTTGCTTTGCAAGCGATGGATAAAAAGGAAGATGCCGACTATTTTATTAAAAGGGCCGGTAATTGGAAAAATCTGTATGATCCATCGACTAACTGGCTTCGGTCAAGGCATACCAACGACATGACGTGGAAAAATCCGAATGATGACTGGCGGGAGGCTACCAAAGAAAACTATTTCTGGATGGTGCCTTTTGATTTAAAGACACTGATTGATACCATAGGTGGGAAACAAATAGCGTCAAAACGCCTTGACAGTTTGTTTTTGCGGCTGGATGCAAGCTATGATGACCATCATTTTGCAGCAGGAAACGAACCCGACTTTCAGGTACCATGGATTTACAACTGGACAGACAAACCTCATAAAACCTCTGAAGTCATTTATCGCATTTTAGATCAGATGTACACCAGTAAACCAAACGGATTACCCGGAAATGATGACGCGGGTTCTATGGGTGCATGGTATGTTTTTGCCTCTGTGGGACTTTATCCAATGATACCCGGCGTGGCTGGATTTAGTATCAATACGCCCCAATTTGAGACTATAAAAATAGATCTTTCGGGAAAAATCCTGGAAATCAAAGGCGGTTCATCAACAACTGCATCTATTAAGTCGATGAAAATCAATGGTCAACGATTTACCTCTCCATGGATTGAATGGGAAAAGATTCGTCAAGGAGGAAGTATTGAATATAAAATTGATAAAAAAGGCAATTAAAGCATATTCACTAAAAGGGTTTGTTCCTTTTTATCAACCCCTCCAGCGAACAGTGGAAAGCGCTATCGAAAAGTCTTTTATATACAAAAAACCACGAAGATTAAATTACAATCTTCGTGGTTTTTATTTATATGGATGAGGTCGATTTTACAACCTTACAAAATCAGACTCAATACTGTCAACGAAATGTTTGTCAATATCCAATTCTTCAGCAAAAGCCTTAAATGTACCAACAGCATTGCTCACTGTATCAATTAAAGAATTAGAATCCTGAATATCATTTCGTTGAGCAATAGCCTCCAAATCTTCGCGGGTAATATCCTCTGTTTTACCATTTATAGTCATCGAATGCTTATTCATATAAGATGGAACAGAAAGATCAACGCCATAAGTCAAGTCATACGCTGGAGACAAACGCCATACACCATCAGGGGTCATACAAAAGCTGAAGTTTTTTGAATGGTCATCTACATTTCGAGCAAGCACATTGAATACCATTCGCAAATAGTGTTGACGGCTGTCCTCGTACGGTAAATTAAGTCTGCGTATGACGGCAAATAAATCTTCGTAACTATCACTTCCGGGATACATGGCTGCTAAGGTTTGTGTATGTATACGGTCGTTACCGACACGGTCAAACCTACGGGTAAGAAAATGCGTGACATTTCCGTATGAACGTAATTCGGAAGGCATCATATTTATTCCGGCTTCCAAAGCCATTTGGTAATAAACATATTCCAATTTGGCTAATGGATAGGATGAATGTTCATCGTATTTTAGAATAAAATGCTCAAAACCGTCTGGAATATTCCCCTGACCTGAAATGACTTCACCTGTAGATTTTTTTACCGCAACAATCGCTTTCGGTCGTTTACCACCTGGAGACGAACTGATTTTGATTAAATCCTGCCACAAAATTGAATTTTCGGCATCTAGCACTGTCGTTTCCCGTTCATTCAACACCTGTTTGGCAAATTCATACAGGTGCTCAACATCTACCGAAAAAACGGAGTCATCACCCAACTTCTGAGCTGGTTCATACACAAGTGCCCCCATTGTACGGCTACCAATAAACGAAAGATGATCCACCGGACTTGTATTCTTTGTCGGAATATGATTGTCCCGTAGCCATGCTCTATAAAGAGAATGACCCCATTTATCAGGGAGTGAATCGGCTATCATGGGTGGAAGTCCCAAATACAATTTATCTTTATCACCCATCCAGGGTAGATGTTTCCTGCTACGTGGAGAATTGACGGACATCGTAAGGGGAGCAATATCCAAACCTTTGTCTAAGAATTCCGATTCGTATTCAAAAACAGCCAAATCCGCTTTTTTATTCCACGAAAGATACCCTACAGGCATCCCCCATAATTTCACCATAACAACGTTCGTTTCCATAGTTACTTTTCCTTTTGTTGCTTTTTAAACAATGCACGAGGGCTTTCAGGTAATTCGGGCAAGAGTTTTTCGATTTCGTCAAGGCTGTCGATAGTTCGCAGCAATTTGATAAACGAAGCCATCGTTACCCCGGTAGAAGAACCGTTCTCAAAGGAACTAATTGTAAATACGCTCAAACCGGATTTCTCCGCGACCTCCTTTTGAGTGTAACCCATCCTTTTGCGATAGTCACAGTATCGTTTCCCTAGCTGTCGGATAAGATCACTGCCCGATTGTTCATAAAGATCCGTATACATAGTCGGTAACATTTTTACAAATATAGATATATCTACAATATAATCAAAATATATTGCAATAATATAGATATATCTATAGTGCTATTTAAGACTATAATCCAACCCTTCATCAACCCCCCGAAGCGAACAGTGGAAAGCGGCAAGACACGACGGCGACTTCGACGGCCGAACGCAGTGAGCGAGGCAAGTCCGGCAATACAATTTGTGACGGCTCGCAGAGACTAGCAAATCGTGCCGGAGTGCCTCGTGAACAAGCAAGGCCTAGCGAGCAAGGAGGTCATGTCGCTTTCCAATGGTAGCGCTGTCGAAAAAACCAAAAAGGAGACCCCCCTTCTACCAGACGATCTCCTTTTTTCTATTTTAAAAGTATCCTATAAAACAATCCCAAACGGCTCAATAAGCCCCTCAATCTGCTCCTTCGTCAACCCCTCCGGACTATACCCACACATCCTTGCAAAAGCAAAAATCTGTGCAGACTTCGAAAGCGTATCAATCAAATCGAATGTATCGGCCAGATTTTCACCAACAGCCAAAACACCATGCTTTTCCCAAATAACAATATCGTGCTTTTCGAGCACCGATAAAGTCAGATCCGCAATGTCCAAAGTCCCGGGCACCTCGTAAGGCACAAAACCCATACCCTGAGGCACCACAATAAACGTTTCCGGGTGCATACCCCAAAGCATCTTGTTCAGCTCAGCCTCGTTCTTAAATTCAGGAATATGAGACAAAGCAGTAAGGTCAGTCGGGTGCGTGTGAAGCACCAACCTGTTGCTTGAACCTTTCGTCTTGAAAGAAGCATGAATGGAAAAGTGGGAAGGAAGCTCAGACGTAGGCTTCACGTTCGATTCGCTGATGACATCGTACGAGTTGCCATCGGCAGATACACGAACGATAGCACCGTGTTTTAAGGGATCCTTAGCTACATTGCGCATCAGCTTGCCCGTACCGGTGATAAAGAAAAAATTACCGGCCAGTTCCTTCATATTGCGTGGAATCTCAAAGCTCGAAAGAGCAGGCAGCGTTTTATTTTCGTCACCAATGATTTCACTGATGTTGATGGAAATATTACCGGCATTGCGTTCTGCCCAACCTTTTTGCCAGAGATATCCGGCTATTTCAGCCACTTCATCCAGTTGATCCTGGAGTGGGCCGTTCGTTTTCAAATTCATTTTATGTAGATTTTATTAAAATACTTGAGGAAAAATGATGGAAACTATCAGAATCAACAAACCGCTGACCAATACCAGCACCGTTTTTTGACCTGCACCTTTCCATTCTTTGAGCAGGATGCCCCAGACATTGCTGAACAACACATTCAAAGACATCAGGATGCTCCAGGAAAACGCCATCATGACACTGCCCGGTTCGAAAAAGCTCTGACCTGCACCCAGACCGAAAAACTGCGAATACCACAACAAGCCAGCCAGAATACAGAAAGACAGATTGTTCACCCAGGTCTTTGCAGAGATGGAGGTGTAATCCTTGAACGTTTTATTCTTGAAATTCTGAAACAAGCAATAGATCGCGTTGGTTAGAAAGCCACCAAAAGTGACCAAAAGAATCACCGGATTCAGCACCAGTAACGAACTGGTGCCCGCTGCAAGAACCTGAGCCTTGATGGGCGCACCGGCTTCCAGACCCAGGTTGAAACAGGCACTGGTGACACCGGCCAGAAGCGCAATGAGGACTCCTTTTTTCAAGGCGAAATCTTTGACCGCTTTCTTCTTTTCGGCATCCGTCATGTTTTGAGACTTCAAAGCCCCGGCATAACCAATCACGGCAATACCTGCAATGGCAATAGAAACACCGATCAACAGGATCAGACCATCACCGGAAAAAAGGTTTTCACCTTTCAGCAAGGCAGGAATCAATGTTCCAAAAGCAGAACAGGTGCCCAGTGCCAGCGATTGTCCAAGAGCTATGCCCAGAAACCGCATGCTCAAACCGAACGTCAGACCTCCGATACCCCAGAGCATACCGTAACCGATGACTTTCCAGAAGGCACCCTCGGTTGCCAACGTTTCAAAAAGGGAAGCCCCGGAGGGTAGAGCGAGTAAGGCTCCCAGAAGCGGGAAAACCAGCCAAGCAAAAATGCCCTGAACCAGCCAGAAACTTTCCCAGGACCAGTTTTTTACTTTCTTGATGGGCACGTACGAGCTGGACTGACCGATGCTGCCTAATGCAATGATGAGTAATCCTATGATGGCGTTCATGATCAGGATCTTTTAGACGTTACATCCTTTTCGTACTGCTGAATGTCCTTGATGTAGCTTTCACCCACAGCAATGTCGTTTTTCAGACAGAAGTAGTCCCAGACTGCGTTCCAGGGTAAACCTTTGGATTCTTCGAGCAGAGCCAGACGTTCGAAATACTGACCGTTGGCTTCGTATTCGCGTAGTTGGTCGATTGGTTCCAGCAAGGCTTGCAAGAAGGCCTTTTGGGTGGATTTGATGCCAATGGCATAAGCACCGATGCGATTGATGGAAGCATCGAAGTAGTCCAGCGCAATGTGGGTGCGATCCAGGGCACCGGCACGTAAAATTTCTTTGGCCAGTTCAGACAGTTCGTCGTTCAGGATAACCACGTGGTCCGAATCCCAGCGAATGGGGCGACTAACGTGGATCAACAGCTCAGGCAAGAACTGGAGCATAGACGAAATCTTGTCTGCAATGCTTTCTGATAAATGGAAATGGCCCATATCGAGTGTCACCATTTTCTGTTTGCTGGCACCGTATCCCAAATAGAAATCGTGTGAACCAACCGTATAGCTTTCAAGAGCGATACCGAATAATTTGGATTCCAGACTGTCCTTCATGTTGTGATATTTGGTGGCAAAGATCTCGTCCAGGGAATCATTCAGCAAAGCACGGTATTTGAAACGATTCACCGTCAGGTCTTTCATGCCGTCGTGTATCCAAAGGTTCATCAGGCAAGGATCGTTCTGGAACTGACCCATAGCTTCAGAAATGGCACGACAACGCTTGGTGTGTTCCATCCAGAAATCGCGGATGGATTTGTCGGGATTGGCCAAAGTCAGGTCGCCACTTTTGGAATGACCAAAGGAGGTGGAGTTGAAATCCAGTTTGATGTCTTTTTCCTTGCCCCATTCCATCCAGCTTTTAAAATGTTCTGGTTCAACCTGGTCACGGTCTACGATGTTGTTTCCGAAATCACCATAGATTTCATGCAGGCTTAGACGGTGTTTGCCGCCTACCAATGACATGACTTTCTCAATGTCTGTGCGAAGTTCGTCTATGTTGCGGGATTTGCCGGGATAGTTTCCTGTAGCTTGAATGCCACCGCCTCCCAGATTTCCCAGATTTTCGAAACCGGTCACATCGTCGGCTTGCCAGCAATGGATGGAAATGGCTATTTTTTGCAGTTTTGCCAATGCTTCTTCCACATTGACTCCGATTTCAGCGTAGCGTTCTTTTGCTAACTCGTAGGTCTTCAGGACTGACTCTTTTTTAATCATTTTTTAGTGTATTGTAGGATTTATTTTATGGAAGTATTTCGATGAAACGTTGATACGCTTCATCCCAACTTTCGGTGTCTTTGGGGTAAAAAATTTCCGGGCTGACAGACTGTCTGATCACTTTCCGTATTTCCTGCAAGGAATTGAGCAGGCCTATGCCTTTGGCCTGGATCAGGATGTTCCCGATGGCAGTAGCTTCGCTTGGACCCGCCACAACAGGCATTCCTATGGAATTGGCCGTAGCCTGGTTCAATAAGTTGTTTTGAGATCCGCCACCGATCACATGCAATTTCTCGATGGGGAAGGGAGCTGTCTTTTGTAAAAAGTTTAAGACGAAACGGTACTTCAAGGCCAAACTGTCGAAGATGCATCGGGTAAACTCGGCATCGCTCACGGGCGATTTCTGATGGGTCCTTTCGCAAAATGCGACAATGGCCACCGTCATACTTTCCGGATTGGCAAACGACTCGTCGTCGGGATCGATCAGCGACTGAAAACCTTCCACTGCGGTAGACATCCCCGTGATATGGGAATAATCGTAGTTTCGGCCTTGCTCTTCCCACTCCTTGATGCATTGCTCCAGCAACCACATGCCCGTGATGTTTTTCAGGAACCGGGTGGTGCCGTTGACGCCACCTTCGTTGGTGAAATTGATGGTATAGGACTCTTCAGTGATGATGGGTTCGTCTATTTCAATGCCCATGAGCGACCAGGTACCTGAACTCAGATAGGCAAAATGTTCGTTTTCGGCCGGAACAGCCACAACGGCGGAACCGGTATCGTGTCCCGCAACAGCTATGACTGGTGTTTGTTCAATGCCGCACTCTTTGGCTATTTCTTCTTTGAGGTATCCGATGATTTCTCCCGGCATGACGATGGATTGCATCAACGACGGGGAAATATTCATCACTTCCAGAAGCTTGGGCTCGATCGACTTGGTTCTTGGATTCAGGAGTTGCGAGGTCGAAGCGATGGTGTATTCACAGACTTTTTTCCCTGTCAGAAGATAGGAAAGTGCATCCGGCATGAACAACAGACTTTTAGCTTTCGTCACGGCTGAGTCCTGCTCTTTCTGGGCGGCATATAATTGAAAAATACTGTTGAAATTCATGATTTGAATGCCTGTCAGGTCGTACAGTTCCTTTTTGGGGACAAGCTTAAAATACTCTTCCGGTGCTCCGTGGGTGTAAGGGTCGCGGTAGGATCGGGGTTTTCCGATGATTTCACCTTCTGCATCCAGATAGACAAAGTCAACTCCCCAGGTGTCGATACCGATGGCATCCAATTTTACGTTTAAAGCTGAGACTTTCTTTAAGCCGTCTTTCAGGGCTTCAAAAATTGCCTGTATATCCCAATAGAACTTACCATTCTCGCGGAGTATTTTATTTGGAAAGCGGCTTATTTCCTGAAGTTCCAGTTTATGATCAGATAATGTGGCAAGTATGGAACGGCCGCTGGTTGCACCGAGGTCAAAAGCGAAAAAATGGTGTGTTTTTGTCATTTTGAGTAAAAAACTATATTTTTAATTGTTACAAATGTAATAGGACATCGGGAGCAAATATTGTAGAAAATGATTTATATATTTTAATAAATGATACTAATTAACATTCCGATAAAATATATATATTTGCCTATCGTATAATGTATTTAAGACTTTGAGATCGGATTGTATTTTGTTTAATGATTTTGAAAACAGAACTTTGGAAAATTTTATTCACATAAAATATCTGATCGCAAATGAACAAGATGCGCTATGGGGTTTGACCATCAGCTCTGTCGGTTATCAACATATTGAGAAAGATTCACCCTATCCTCCTGTAAATCACCCGAGTCGGTATTTTTTCTCCACCGAAAACGGTCGGGTTCTGGATGAATATCAGCTTTTATACATCAGTCGGGGCAAAGGCAGTTTCGTTTCCACGGAGCAAAAACGGATCGATGTGAAAGAAGGAACGATGTTTTTACTTTTCCCGGGTGAATGGCACAGCTACAAACCCGATGCGGATACCGGCTGGGACGAATATTGGATAGGTTTTGGAGGAAAAAACATTGACAATCGGATCGGAAACGGGTTTTTCAGCAAGCAGAAACCCATTTTTTCGGTAGGAATCCGAGAGGAAATCGTGCAACTCTACAAGGAAGCCATTGCCAATGCACAGGATCAGACAGCAGGTTTTCAGCAGATGCTGGCAGGTATCGTCAATCATTTGTTGGGTTATGCCTATTCGCAGGATAAACACACTTCTTTTGAAAATCTGGATGTGAGCAATCAGATCAATAAGGCAAAAATCCTCATGGCTGAAAATTTTCAATCCGGAGTTTCGCCTGAAACGATTTCCGAACAGGTGCATATGAGCTATTCCTGGTTCAGACGGGTCTTTAAGCAATACACCGGTTTTGCCCCCTCGCAATACATCCTGGAGCTAAAAATTCAGAAGAGCAAGGATTTGCTGGCGAACACTCTGAAGACCAGTCAGGAAATTGCTTTTGAGTCGGGTTTTGACAGCGCTGATTATTTTTGTACGGCCTTTAAGAAACGAGTGGGAGTGAGTCCCATTCAATACCGAACGAAAAAAGGTCTCAAGCTTGAGCCTGAGACCTTTCCATACTAGTAAATTACAATTTTCTGCTCGGATTAGATAGCACCCTGAGCCATCATAGCTTTGGCAACTTTCATGAAACCTGCAATGTTTGCACCTTTCACATAGTTTACAAAACCGTCAGCTTCAGTACCGTATTCAGCGCAAGATTCGTGGATGTCGAACATGATTTTTTGCAATTTTTCGTCCACTTCTTCTTTGGTCCAGCCAAATCTCAATGAGTTTTGAGACATTTCCAAACCGGATACGGATACACCACCAGCATTAGCTGCTTTTCCAGGAGCATAAAGAATTTTAGCTGCCAGGAAAGCTTCGATAGCTTCTGGGGTGGAGGGCATGTTTGCACCTTCAGATACAGCAATACAACCGTTTGCAATCAGAACTTTGGCGTCATCACCATTCAACTCATTTTGAGTTGCGCTAGGCAAAGCGATGGTGCATTTTTCAGACCATGGACGAGCGCCTTCAACGTATTTGCAGTTGTACTTGTCAGCATATTCTTTGATACGACCGCGGTAAACATTTTTCAGATTGAAGATGTAAGCCAGCTTTTCGCTGTCAATACCTTCCGGATCGTAGATGTAACCGTTTGAGTCGGACATAGTAACAACTTTACCACCCAATTCAAGAACTTTTTCTGCTGTGTACGTAGCAACGTTACCTGAACCGGAAATAGCTACCACCTGACCTTTGAGGTCTGTGATGCCTTTGAGTTTCAGCATGTTCATCAGGAAGTAAATGTTACCATAACCGGTAGCTTCGGGACGAATCAGTGAACCACCAAATTCAAGACCTTTACCGGTCAGGACTCCAGTGAATTCGTTGCGAAGTTTTTTGTACATACCGAACATGTAACCGATTTCACGACCACCAACGCCTATATCGCCTGCAGGAACATCCGTGTCAGGGCCAATAAGTCTGTTAAGTTCGATCATGAAACCTTGGCAGAAGCGCATAATTTCAGCATCGGATTTGCCTTTAGAGCTGAAATCGGAACCACCTTTTGCACCTCCCATTGGAAGCGTAGTCAAAGCATTTTTGAACGTCTGTTCGAAAGCTAGAAATTTAAGGATACCGGGATATACGGAAGAGTGGAAACGAAGTCCACCTTTGTATGGGCCGATAGCATTGTTGTGTTGAACGCGGTAGCCCATGTTTGTCTGGTACTTGCCTTTATCGTCCATCCAGGTCACTCGGAAAGATAAAATACGATCTGGAATACACAATCTTTCGATGAGGTTCACTTTGTCGAATTCGGGATGTTGATTGTACACATCTTCGATGGTCGACAATACTTCTTCTACTGCCTGAATATACTCAGGTTCATTGGGAAATCGGCGTTTGAGGTTCGCCAACACTTCTGCAGTCTTCATAGTTGCATAATAATGTTAGAGGGTTAAAATATAGAATTCTTAGGTCGAGAATTTCTATTGCAAAAATGCAACATTATTTTTAGCTATGCAAGATTTATGCTTTTTTTATAGAAAAAAATGTGGCAAATTATAGTATAAATGCCTGAAATAGGTGTTTTTTGTTTAAATAAGAATGCATATTCTTACAATATGAAAATGTATATGTGTTTTCTTTAATTTCATATTGACACATATTTTGAAGAATAGTAAACAATTTGTCAAACATGTTGAATATTCGGTTGGATTCTGATTTTCTCTGAAATTTCACTTGCCTGACGGATTCTGTCCCCCAGACCAATTCCATCACGAATACCTCCTGCCAGAATTAATCCGGGGTGATTTGATTGCAAAAAGTCGATGGCAGTCAGGCGTTCTTCGGTGTCCGCTTCGTATTGTGGAATCGCACGGGCATGTCTGTAAATGTGCAACACATCGGGTTTAAAACCTTTGGGAAAGCCAAGCATGGAAACCAAAGCTTCTTCAACCATCTGAACGATCTTTTCGTCCGGCCAGTCAATGATTTCCGGTCGTTTCCGGCCACCCAGGAAAAAGGAAAGGGTGGCCCCGCCTTTTGGTGCCCGGTTTTCAAAACAGCTGGAAGGGAAGAGTATGCCCAGCATGTCTTTTCCTTCGCAGGAAGGGACCAGCCCGCCAAAACATTGCGGTACGTTGTGAGTTTCACTGAGCACACCGACTCCCACCTGAACAACAGGTGCGTATGGCATGGAAGCTATGGTTTTAATTGCTTTTTCGTAGGCAAAAGGAACTAAATCGGGTAGGGAGTAGCCTGGGGTGGTGGTGACTACAAAGTTGGAAAAAATTGTTTCATCCCGATCCTTCAAAATGGTTTTCCATCTAAAAAGACCCTCAGAGGGCTGAATCTCAGTGTGTCCCACAGACAATCGGATATTTTCCAGGGAAATTTCTTCCGTCAGTGTTTTGCTTAATTGGCCAAAGCCTCCAGGAACAGAAAAGACTTCCTTGGTCACTTTCTTTTCTTCATCGGTTTTAACAGGATGGTGCAACTTGATGGCACCACGGATAAAGCTTCCATAGTTTTGCTCCAGATTGTACAGCTTGGGTAGGGCAAAACGGGTAACCAAACGATCCGGGTCGCCTGCATATATGCCCGAAATAAAAGGGTCTACTGCATATTTCAAGAATGATTTTCCCAAACGACGACGTGTCAGTGCACCGATTGTCTCCATGGGGTCCTTTCCTTTGGCGCGCCAGGGTTCAAAACAGATGCGCATTTTGTCTGTGAAAGTAAAAAGGGGAGTCATGATTCCCAATTGGTGTCCGTGGGGCAGGGCATGGAACTTCTTTCCTTTCCAGATCAGTCTGATCTTGGATTCCTTGCGGGCCGTTTCGGGCTTGATCCGATCCTGCAGCCTTTCAAACAAGCGGATGACTTCGATGTTGTTGAGCACTCCGGTGTTGGGCCCCGTTTCAAATACAAAACCCCGATCGGTCACTGAATCCATTTGTCCACCTGTGCGATCCGATTTTTCCACGATCACAACCTTTTTACCGGCTTCCATCAGGTTGAAAGCGGTGACTAAACCTGTGATTCCGGCTCCAATAACGACGACGTCCACTTCTGTTGTTCTCATACTTTTTTTACTGTTTGTTTGGAGGATCAGACCGGTAAGGAATAACCGGATGTTCCTGCTTTGTATAACGGATCAAATATTGCTGCCAGGTTGCGGACAAAACGACGTCCGGTTTCGGTCACCTGAATGGATTCAGAGGAAAGTTCAATCAGTCCGTCTTTGGCCATTTCCTCCAGTTTTTCTTGCTGATAGGTCAGTTTTTGTCTAAGATCTTTGACCGATTTAAATCCCAGTCTTTCTGCAAGCAGGCTCCAGTTTAAGACGCCGTTGCACATGAGAAGGGCAATGATCTCCCGGACCAATTGTTCTTCCAGAGAAAGCCGGTATCCTTTAACCACCGGCAAAGTGCCTTCACCAACCAACTTGATGTAATCCGGTATGCTTTTGGTGTTCTGGGCGTAAACCGAAGTGAGCTGGCTGATACCTGTCACGCCGAATGCAAAGACCTGCCCAGTCGTTTCCCAGGTGCAATAACCCTGAAAGTTCCGATGCAGTTTTCCGCTTTGACTGGCTAAATCCAAATCATCACCGGGTAGTACGAAATGATCCATCCCGATTTGACAATAACCGCTGGTTGTAAGAATGCTGGTTGCCGCCTCATACAGTTTCGATTTCACCGAAGCGTCTGGCAGTCCGTGTTTCTCCAGCGTTTTTTGGATGGGATGTACCCAGGGAACGTGTGCGTAGGAGAATGTGACCAGGCGGTCAGGCTTCAGGGCCACTGCCTGGGTGATGGTATCGGCAAAGCTTTCCGGAGTCTGGTAGGGAAGGCCGTAAATGAAGTCCAGATTGACTGAAATGTTTCGTGATTTCAGAAAAGCGACCACCTCTTCAATCGGTTCCAAAGATGGTCTGCGATTGACGGCTTTCAAGACCTTTAGGTCAAAATCCTGCAAGCCAATACTGCATCGGTTAAATCCTGCATCGGCCAGATTTTCCCAATCGACCATGCTCAGGTAGCCTGGATGACATTCTATGGCAATTTCCGGTTTGTCTGTCATCGGGAATTTTGACCGTAGAATATCAATCAGTTCCTGTATATAATGTACCGGTATGCTGGTGGGGCTGCCACCACCAAAATGGATCTGGGAAATTTTGCGTTTGGGGTCGAGCAGGGGTATAACGATGCTTAATTCCTGACGAACGGCTTTCATATATGCGTCAACGGCCGACTCTTTTTCCATGGGGTAGGCATTGCAACCGCAGTACGTGCAGTGGTGACGGCAAAAAGGTATGTGAAAATAAAACGAAAGGTTGGAGGGATCCAGCTTATTGGATTCCCCGATTGCCAGCAAAAGGTCTTCCGTTGTAAAACCTTCGTGAAAAAAGGTGGCCGGCGGATAGCTGGTGTAACGTGGTACGGGAATATTGTATTTATCAGTCAAAAAGTTGTTCAGCATTTTCTTGGAGTTTTACCCATAAAAATAATATAAATCAACGAGATTGCAGCCAGACCTATTTCGATAAAAGCCAGTCCGCTGTAACCAATGCTGTCTGCCATCCTGCCACTGAACACAGCGATAAACATACTGCTCAGATGCACCAGGACGGTTTGCATCGTAAAGTCGGTACCTTCTCTGCCTGCCCGGACAAAATCCATGGCTACCGTATTGACCAGGACGGAAGAAAATCCGTAAGCTGTCCACATAAATGCCACAAAACCGTAGAGCATGGGCCTGGTTGGATCGAGAATGGTGAGAATCCAAAATGAAAGTGGTACGATTAAAATGAGTCCGGCTATCATCAGCTTTGCCCGGTATCGGCTGAATCTTCGTAGTAGAAAGCCTCCCAGAAACGAGGAAATAATACCGAAAAGAGGACCGAAAACACCAAACATCAATCCGATTTCTTTTAACCCGAAGCCGTGATCCACCAGAAACGGTTTGTACATGGCAAGAATACCTATCATTCCGACCTGAAAGAGCAGCAGGAAAAACAATTGTCTGATGCCGCCTTCCTGGCTAAAAAAATGACCCATATCCCTTAGGGTAAACCAGTCTTTTACATTACGGAACGTCAGGTCTGAATCTTTGTAGCGGGCAATAGGCCAAATGGCTATTATCAGAAAAAAGGCCACTCCTATAAAAAGGACCATCCAGCCGATTTCTTTGTAAAGCAAGATCATAAGGCCGCCTCCCACAAGTGTCCCTGCAAAACTGCCCATACTTTGCATGCTGTTGCAGCGACCACGCTCCTTGCTGTCAAAGGATAGTGCTGCCAGCGCATCAGTGGCAATGTCCTGAGTAGCCGAGGCTATAAAAGAAAGCAACATCAACCCAAAAATCAGGGTGAAATTCACTTTCAGATCCAGAAAAGCGATTGTAAATATCAGTAGCGCATAAACCAATTCTGAAACGATGATCCATTTTTTGAACGCTTTCAGGCCAGAAGTCTTTCTGTCGACCAATGGTGCCCAGAAAAATTTTAGGATCCAGGGTAATTTGATGAGCTGCAACAAACCGATGGCACTCAATGAAAATGAATCTTGTCGCATCAACACAGGCAAAAGCGTGCTGAATAGACTCATAGGCACAGCCTGAGCCAGGTACAATGAAAAGAATGTGGAAAGTTTGGCAGCCTGTTTCATCTATTTATCAGGGTATGAGGATAGTCAGTGTTGCACCCAGTGTTCTAGGTTTGCCCTTTTGACCGTATTTTTTGGTAGACATCTCAAAGTAAAATGCCGTATATTCGGTGTTAGTTGCATTTTTAACCCACAAATCCAGCATCAGGTTTTTACGCTTCAGCGAAACTTTGCCGTTGATGGTGCCATAGGTTTCCTGATTGGATGTATTGTTGTCGTTCCAGAACAGTTTTCCGGTTTCAACATATTGACAGGAGAAAATAGCCTTTTCCAGATACGGTTTATTTATCATGCAAATATAGTCACTACCCAGCATAAGTGTATGACGTGGTACATAGGGTATATAATGGCCGGAATAATCGGTCGTACCCGAGCGATAATCCTCAAATTTGGCTTCAGTGTAACCGTAACTCAGATTGGCGCTCCAACCTTTGAGCAACAGGGCATGCAGGGAAAATTCGGCACCTTTGCTGTGTGACTCGCCTGCGTTCCGAAGCAGGGAACCTACTCCGCTCAGCATTGGCTGTGAAATCTGTTGGTTTTTCCAATCGGTGTAGAAGAGAGCCAGTTCACCGTTCAAACGATTGTTCCACAAACTGTATTTTTGACCTATCTCGTAATTCCAGCTAAATTCCGGCTTAAAGGTTTGCTCTTGCTCTGTGTCAAAGGAAGTGTTGAATCCTCCTGTCTTATAACCTTTGGTCACTGAGGCATAAACCATATTTGCCGGGTTTATCTTGTATTGGATGGAAATCTTAGGTGACCATTGTGAGAAGGAAAGTGTGGTAAATAAATCTGCCTCGGTATGCATGCTGCCGTTCACCGGTTTCTGATACAGGTAATCCTGTGAACCCTTTTCATAATCGTAACGCATTCCTGCAGTGAGTGAAAGTCCTTTCAGCAGGATGTCGTTCAGCGTTGACTGGTGATAGAAGGCCAGACCTTGAGTGGGCGCGTCGTAGGTTTTTACGTTCGCGTTTACTTTCAAAAGGTTTTGGGTAGTCTGACTGAATGCAAATGCACCAAATAGCCAATTGTACTTTTCGTTCCCTTTGGAATGAGCCTCGAGTTCTTCAGTCCAGAGTCTTTGGTTCTGTTTTTGTGTGACAAAGAAGGTGGGCTTCACAGAAAAGTCCTGGTCTATGGCCTGCAGGTCTGAAAGGGTCTGAACTCCTGTGACGGATTTCAACTGAAAGTGGGTGAATGATTTGTTGATGACAAATGCACTTGAAAGTATTTCACGGTTGTAGTAGCTGACCGAATCGTAGTTTACATTCCCGATGGTTCCTGCAGAATCCATCAGGGCATACGGGTATCCGTTTTGTTTCAGGTTGTCGTAATGGACTTGAAGTCTGAGATCTAAACTTTTGGTTGCTTTCCAGACCAATTTACCAGAACCGCTCCAGGAATTTGACTTATCCGCTGTCTCACCCGTATACTGGTTAACGAAAAATCCGTCCGAGTGGTTGTATTTGCCGGAAATGGAATAACCAAGCACCGGTAGTATTTTTCCGTAATAAGAAGTTGTTAGTTCGCGACGACCGTAGTTGCCTCCCGTCAGGCTGATTTTTCCGCCCTGACTTTCCAGTGGGTTTTTGGTAATCACATGGATGATGCCACCCATCGTGTTTCGCCCGAAAAGGGTGCCCTGAGGTCCGCGCAGCACTTCAATGCGCTCCACTTCGTCAAATTCAAAATCAAACACCGACTTCTCAAAATAGGGTATGCCATCCACATACAGCCCCACGGAGGGTGCATTTATTTTTGAACCGATGCCTCTGATGTAGACCGGAGATGTCAGCTTGGACCCATAATCGGGGAAGAAGAGGTTGGGGATGGCGGCACTCATGTCCTTGATGCCGGTCACATTCCAGTTGCTGAGCTCTGTTTGCCCCAAAACGGTGATGGAGGTTGGCAGGTCTTTTTCCATTCTTCCATCCTTGGAAGAAGTGATGACCACTTCCCTGAGATCGGGTGCAGACATATGTGTGGTATCTTTTATCAGACTCTCAGCTTTTCCAAAAAGACTGCAGAAAAAGAAAATCAGCAGGGATACATTTCTCAAATTTGCCATATGTTTCAAACTTTCTGCAAAAGTACCCATAATTGAGTTAGGGTGCAATCCTCATTTATAGGGATGGGGGGATTTTTTAAGAATAAATGCACACTATGTGATTTTATGTGCAATTTTCACAGAATTTGCTTACCTTAGCTGCATGAATACACCAGAAAATATGGACATAAAATCATTGATTAAACGGAAGATTGATCAATATACACAGGAGAAAAATGGATCGGGTCATACCTTCCATATTCCTGTAATGGGACTTGCATATACAATTGATACTCCTGTTAAAGTAGCTCGATTTGGCATTTCATCGGTATTATCTATTATAGAAGACCGATTGATAGAATCCATGCGAGCTCACTATTATCCGAAATTAGATTTGCCATATGAACCCATCACTAAACAAGAACCTGATTACCGCGCTAAGCGTGTAACTGATTATCTAAACTTGCTTCAGGCTATAGTTTACGATCAGATGAGTAAGCTGAAAAACGAAGCTTTTGAAATCGGCACGGATATAACAAAGTATTTTGAGATGCTACCTGATAGCAATATCAAAAACATGTATCTTGACATGATTGAGTGTTCCAATCCCTCTGAGAGGGCTGAGAAACAAGATCAATTGAGAGAAAAAATGGTAGTCGGACGTATTGATGTAAATATCCTCACCAAAGTGGATGGGGAAACCTATGATAAAAATGGAGAAATAATTGCCGATGGGTCAAATGCAGTAAGTGTTCTCAGAGGATATATCAAGAGTGATCTTAGAAATTCAGCCATTATATTATCGGCAGGAATGAACCCCAGATTGTATAGTTATTTGGAGAATAAAGAAACATTTTATCCCGATGAGAAATCGCAATTTAATAAGAAGATCATTATCAAGGTAAGTGATTATCGATCAGCACTGATTCAGGGCAAATTTTTAGCTAAAAAAGGCGTTTGGGTGAGCGAATTCAGAATCGAATCGGGATTAAATTGCGGTGGACATGCATTTGCCACTACCGGTTACTTATTAGGACCGGTTCTCGAAGAATTAAAACAAAAAAGAGAACAACTCATTCAAGAGATGTTTGCCATTTATCAACCCGAAATTTTTCAGAGAGCCGGCCTCAATTTAACCAAAACGCCCGAAGTCCTGGTATCAGTTCAAGGTGGAATTGGAACTTATGAAGAGGATATATTCTTACGCCAACAGTATAATGTTTCTTCAACTGGTTGGGGTTCGCCTTTTTTATTGGTTCCTGAAGCTACTACTGTTGACGATTATTCTTTGCAGTTATTGTCCAAAGCTACCGAAAAAGATGTGCACCTGAGCGACTTTTCGCCTATGGGAATTCCTTTCTGGTACCTCAATGGAACAACTTCAGATCAACATAAACATGCGTTGATAGCTGAGGGGAATCCGGGTAGTCCCTGTCCTGAAAAACTGTTGCAATTCAATACAGAGTTTACCGAACGTCCTATTTGCGCTGCTTCGAAACAGTATCAAACACTAAAAGTGGAACAGCTTCAATCACAGGGTTTAACCACAGAGGAATATGAAGAAAGAAAATCGCAAGTATTGGCTAAAGATTGTTTGTGTGTGGGTTTGAGCAATGCTGCCTCTTTGAAATATAATGTGCCGTTTTTGAAAAACTATAAAACAGTTAATGTGTGTCCGGGTCCGAATATTGCCAATTTCTCAGAAATTGTGACTTTACAAAAAATGATAGACCATATTTACGGACGAACCAATCTGGTAACCAATAAAGAGCGTTCGCATATGTTTATTGCGGAAATGAAAATATATATTCAATATCTTCGCGATGAGATTAAAAAAGGCAACGGAGATACGAATAATCCTAAAAGAAAATCTTACTACAAAGCTTTTATCAACAATATGTTAGAAGCAGTGACTTATTACCGCAGTTTGCATAAGCAATCGTTGATTAGTCACAACCGTTTTGCGGAAGAACTATCCTTGGCTGCTGGAGAAATTGAAAATATCAGTCAAAGCTATCAACTTAGATAGTTGCGTTGCAAAAAAAAGGGATTGCCTTTTTCGAGACAATCCCTTTCACCTATTTTTTTTAAAAAAAATCCTACATATCCCTACCGTGACATTGCTTGAATTTCTTCCCACTGCCACATGGACAAAGATCATTACGTCTGATCTTCTGCTCCACACGGATTGGATCAATGTGACGCTGCTCTTCCTTTTTGGCTGGAGCGCTACCATCACCGGGAACACTATCCTTTTCTGTACGGTACTTGCTGTAATCCTCACGCTTTTCAGGTGCAGCCTGACGAACAGCTTCCGGTTCACGAAGAGGAATCTGACCACGCATCAGAATTGAGGTCGCCTTCTTGTTCATGGATTCAACCATCGATTTGAACAGATTGTAAGACTCCAGTTTGTAGATCAACAACGGATCTTTTTGCTCATAGCTGGCGTTCTGAACCGAATGTTTCAACTCATCAAGCTCCCGAAGATTTTCTTTCCAGGCTTCATCGATGGTGTACAACATGATGGACTTTTCAAAACTCTTGACCACCTCTTTCGACTGATTTTCGGCAGCCGTTTTCAGATGAACAGAAATGTTATAATTGCGTTTACCGTCGGTTACAGGAATCAAGATGTTCTCATATTGAGCACCCTGGCGTTCATAAACCTGCTGAACAACCGGATTGGCAACAGCGGCCATTCTGTCTGTACGGCGCTTGAACAATTCCAGTGCAGCTTCAAAAATCTTATCGATGCTCTCTTCCGTTTTAGTCGAAGCAAAGGTTTCAGCGTCAAAAGGCACATCCATGGCAAAATTGCTGCGGATATCCATCACCAGACCTTCGTAATCTTTTGCAGCTTCTGCATTTTCAACCAAAATGGTTGTCAAATCATACATCGAGTTGATGATGTCCATACCGATACGTTCACCCATCAAAGCGTGACGACGTTTCGTGTAAACCACTTCACGCTGATTGTTCATCACATCATCGTATTCCAGCAAATGCTTACGAACACCGAAGTTGTTTTCTTCCACTTTCTTCTGGGCGCGTTCAATGGATTTGGAAATCATACTGTGCTCAATCATTTCGCCTTCCTTGAATCCCATCTTGTCCATGATGCCGGTGATTCTTTCTGAACCAAACAAACGCATCAGATTATCTTCCAGTGAAACATAGAATACGGAGGAACCGGGGTCACCCTGACGTCCTGCACGACCACGCAACTGACGGTCGACACGTCTGGATTCATGACGTTCTGTACCGATGATGGCCAAACCGCCTGCATCTTTTACAGCCTGAGAAAGCTTGATGTCGGTACCACGACCGGCCATGTTGGTGGCTATGGTCACTGCACCTGTCTGACCGGCACCCAGTACGATTTCAGCTTCACGTTGGTGAAGCTTGGCATTCAGTACATTGTGTTTGATCTTGCGCATCATAAGCATTTTGCTCAATAATTCCGAGATTTCAACAGAGGTTGTACCTACCAAAACCGGACGACCCAGTTCCACTAAGCGCACAATCTCTTCAATGACAGCCTGATATTTTTCACGTTTCGTCTTGTAAACGCGGTCTTCCATATCCTGACGAGTGATGGGGCGGTTGGTCGGAATGACCACCACATCGAGTTTGTAGATACTCCAGAATTCACCGGCTTCCGTTTCGGCTGTACCGGTCATACCGGCGAGTTTGTGATACATACGGAAATAATTCTGAAGCGTAATGGTGGCGAAAGTCTGTGTGGCTGCTTCAACCGTCACACGTTCCTTGGCTTCAATAGCCTGATGCAAACCATCGGAATAGCGTCTGCCTTCCATGATACGACCAGTCTGTTCGTCTACAATCTTGACCTTGTTGTCGATAACCACGTATTCATCATCCCTTTCAAACATGCAGTATGCTTTGAGCAACTGATTGATGGTGTGCACGCGTTCAGATTTGACAGCGTAGTTTTGCATCAACTCATCCTTTTTGGTATCTTTTTCTTCGGCAGATAAACCAAGGGTCTCAATTTCAGAAAGTTGAGAGCCAATATCTGGAAGGACGAAGAAATGGGGATCTTCTGTATCACCGGTAATGTAATCGATACCTAAATCGGTCAGCTCGATGCTGTTGTTTTTTTCATCAATGACAAAATACAAAGGATCGGTGGCAACAGACATCTGACGATTGTTGTCCTGCATGTAGAAATCCTCTGTTTTCTGCATGGCAGCTTTAATACCTTGTTCACTCAGGTATTTGATCAATGGCTTGTTCTTTGGATACGCTTTGTGAGAACGGAACAACTGAAGTGCACCTTCTTCCTGTTCTTTTTTGTCGTTGGATGCTAAAAGTTTACGCGCTTCGGACAAATATTTGGTAGCCAATGCTTTTTGGGCTGTGACCACACGCTCCACTTTTGGACGAAGTTCTTCAAACAATTGGTCTTCACCTTTGGGAATAGGTCCTGAAATGATCAAAGGGGTACGGGCATCATCAATCAATACAGAATCGACCTCATCGACAATGGCAAAATTGTGTGGGCGTTGTACCAGATCCATAGCGCTGGACGCCATGTTGTCGCGCAAATAGTCAAAACCGAATTCATTGTTGGTACCAAATGTGATGTCGGCCATATATGCCTTGCGACGTTCTTCCGAGTTTGGACGGTGTTTGTCGATGCAATCTACAGAAAGACCGTGGAACATATATAAAGGTCCCATCCATTCGGAGTCACGTTTGGAAAGGTAATCGTTGACAGTCACAATGTGAACACCGTTTCCGGTCAATGCATTCAGGAATACAGGAAGGGTGGCTACCAGGGTTTTACCTTCACCGGTTGCCATTTCGGCAATTTTACCTTTGTGAAGAACAGCACCACCAAAAAGCTGCACATCGTAATGAACCATGTCCCAGGTGATGACATTTCCACCTGCCAGCCAATGGTTCAGATAGATGGCCTTGTCGTCTTCGATGCGAACAAAATCGTGTTTCGCTGCCAAATCACGGTCAAAATCACTGGCGGTGACAACAGTTTCTGCGTTTTCTGTAAAACGACGGGCCGTTTCTTTAACAATGGAAAAAACATCAGGAAGCGCTTCGTCCAGGGCTATTTCCATTTTCTCGAGAATGGCTTTCTCCAGTTTGTCAATTTCGCTGTAGATGCTTTCGCGTTTCTCCAGTTCCAGCTCCTCGATGCCGCTTTTCAATTCGGCTATGCGGTTACGTTCTTCGGAAACACTGTTCTGGATGCCTGCACGGATTTCCTGGGTTTTATTTCGAAGTTCATCGTTGTTTAATACCTTGATGGCAGGATAAGCTTCTTTAATTCGGTCTACATAGGGAGATATTTCTTTCATGTCGCGTTGCGACTTATTTCCAAAAAATTTGGAAAGTATTTCATTGAAACCCATAATATATTATTGATGTAAGTTACAAAATGTTAGATATCGCAAAAATACAATTTTTTTGCGGTTAATTCAATTCTGGTAAGATATGTCCTTTGCAAGCATTTGGGGGTCGTATCCGAAAGACTTTGCTCAGTGTTCGGGTGATGTCGCCAACGTGGACGGGAGTGTTGATTATTTGGGCCGGAGCATTGACTCCAAGCATAAGGAATGGAGAGCTGAAAGCTTCTGAACGGACCTGTTGATCTTTGCAGGATGCATCTTCCCGAATGTTCCAGCCACTTTCTATTTCCAGGAACAAATCGCCTGAATGTTCCGGATAAACCGAGTTGGCGTAATTATTCAGGGAGGTGTTGAATTCTCCTAAAAGAAATTGTTTGTAGCGAATAACACTTTGAACACCACTAAATTCAGTCAGGAATTCTGCGGCTTTTAGGCTGATTTCCTCGTAATTGATGCCCTTTTCATCAATCAGTTTACGATTCAGGAAAATTTGTTGATTGTGCCATGTCTTCACCCATTTCTCATTGCCATAAATGGCCATCAGGTACAGATTGAGCAAGGAGGTGCATCTTTCGGGGTAGAAATCACCACCGTATGATTTATCCTTGGGAATATCCACCACCGGGTAGACCGTTGATCCGCTGCCAACAAGGTATATCAATGTGTTGTTGAGTCCGACTTGTTTGTCCACCCTGGAAATCAAGGAGTCAATCTCCTGGTCCAGACGGAAGTAAATGTCCTGAATTTCGAGTGCAGAAATGGTCTTTGTCGATTCCATTTTGCTGGATGCTGTCATTTCCAGAACCAGGTAATCGGTGATGTCGTCTTTGCCAAGTTTCTCTTTCTCAATGGTTTCTACAGCAAGTTTCCGTACTTCTGTATTGACCAAAGGCGTTTCCTTGTACATCCGGATATTGTCCTTGCCATATTTATTGAGTAAATATTGGAACAGGGTAGGACTTTCCTGATACGGCATGTAGTGGTAGTTGCTCAAAGGGCGCAAGGGCTGCCAGCTGGTCTGTGAGACCAATTGGGATACATCGTTGCGGTCGTTGATGCTTTGCAACCACGTTGGCATATAGTTGTAATAGGTGGACGTGCACCATTTTCCGTTTGTCTCGTCGATCCAGTAGACACCATCGGCTGAATGTCCGCCCAGCAGGATGGTTTCTTCTGCGGAAATGCCCACAGAAAAGACTTTTCCTTTTCCGTCTGTAGAGGCTTTTAATTCGTCGCCAAGAGTGGATACGTGTAAGTTTTTGGGTGAAACGGTTGCTTGCGTATAATTGCCAAGGTATTGAGGATCGTACACACAGGAAACGATTTTACCTGTGTTGCGGTCATACCATTGTCGGGAGATGATGCCATGCTCGCGGGGAGTGCTTCCGGTTACAAAACTGGCACATGCTGAAGCTTCATCCGGCTTTGGATAATCGTAGAGCACCGTTTTGCACGATGTTCCGGATTGTATCATCCTTTTGAATCCGTTTTCACCGAATCCGTTCATGAACCATTCCAGATACTCTCCCTTTAGCTGGTCGATGTGTAAACCAATGACCAGTTTTGGTGCAGTGTCGGCGGCTTGAATTGAAAGCCCCGAGGCTGTAGCTGTGAGTATTCCGAGAAGGGAGCTTAGAAATTTATGCATGTTTACGCTTTTTCTGAAGGGATAATAAAGCCAGTCCGGAACGCAAAATCAGGCTGAGCAGGACGGGATACAGTGCCGGGTGAAAATACTGAGGTAAAAACAAGGTTCCGGCCAGCGCAAACAGCTGAAAAGGAAGGTTGATGCTCAGATAAATGTCGGACATATTTTTTCTGAATGCCGGAACGATCAGACAAACAGCATAAATCAAATGTAAGGGATGCATCCAAAAAAGTAGGTAGTTTACATCGGTGGTGGGATGCTCTGAAAAGATCACCATGAAAGCAATGATGGAACCAACAAGTCCTGTTACCGTAAAAAGGAAAGCGTTCAGCACCTGATAGCTCTTGCCTTTTCTGTATTCCAGCAGACTGATGGCGGCCACCAGGAAAAAGACCATCCAGAGAACCAGTTTTGGTCCGGGAGTCCAGGTGGGTTTCTCGATCAAGGATTCGTCAATGGATACAGCGATCTGTTTTTTCAGAACCAGGGGTTCCGTTTTTGATGAATCCCTTCCTATAATGGCCTTATCGAAAGATTCCATGAGTAGATCCGGTGCAAATTGCTGGGATTTCAGACTGGCTGAATCATCCGCTTTGGCACCTATCACCAGGTCAATTCCGAACGTTGTCCAGGGGTATTGGTTGGTAAAGAAATGAATTTCATCCCTCAAGCTCTTGAATTTTCCATTCCATTTGTAATCAACCTTTCCGTTGATATGGTCTGCCAGGATATCACGCGGCTTGGTGGAGCAGTTGTTGAAAAAGAAATTGTATCGGTAAATGCGGTTTTCCGGTTGGATATTTTCAGTTAAAGCCTGCCAGACAGCTTCCCGTTCTTCTGGCTTCAGGTTGATGACCTGTTCATAAACAGCTCTGTTACTTTTCTGATACTCTTTCAGAAATTCCTGATACGAGTATGCTCCAACCATATAATCGGTTTCTCCTCTTACAAAACGCCAGGTAAAATTGGGGCTGTTAAAATCAAAGAGTCCGTAATTGAAAACCAGGTCAAAACCGTTTTCGGGGTCATTCACACGTATGGCTGTATGACCGTATTGGGCATAGGTTTCTATTCCCGGGGAAACGGTCAATAAGGATACAATGGCCTTATTTCCAAGTGGTTTTGCGTAAGGCGGTGTGTTGGCGTTGCCGTTTGGATTTTGAGCAGAAGCTGGGAAAATTATGCCAAAACAGAGCAGCATAACAACCAGTATTGGTCGCATTGCACTTAATATAGTTGAGTAGTTGTTTTCTGGACGGTTCATTCGGTTCAAAAATTGCACGCAAAAGTACGAAAAATGATTGTGCAATGCTTCTTTTTATATAAAATTAATACGTTATATTTGTGCGATTAAAAATGAAAATCAAATGGAACAGAAAAAATTATACCGTAGCAAAGATGCTAAGATTGGTGGTGTATGTGGAGGCATCGCTGATTATTTTGGAGTTGACAAGAGTCTGATACGCATTCTTTATGCGCTGATGGTTCTACTGGGCGGTTTTGGCCTGTTTCTTTACCTGATCATGTGGCTCGTCGTTCCCTTGGAACAATAGTCCTATCCCTTTACTTCCTTACGATTTATTTTGGTGAGTAGACCAGTTCATTCCGGTCTCCTTCCAGTGCGCGCATTTCTGAGATGTCCTGCACCACTTCCAATGTACCAAGGAATTCGTTGTTTTCATTTCTCAGGGCAATGTATTCAATGCTCGTGAATTTATCTTTGTGAGCCGATCTCCAGAACAAGGCTCTGTTTTCTTTACCACTTTTAAAATCTTCGATAATCTTTTGCATCATTTCCTGAAATCTGGGAGGGTGGCAAAGTCTCAAGTCTTTCCCAAGTGCACCTTTGCCCCGAAGGAAAAGTCTGTTGGGTTTATTGGAGTAAAACCTCACGATGTCATTCTTATCTACAAAACTGACTTCCGCTGGTAAGGCTGAAAAGATGGCTTCCAATTCTTCAATGGTGAAATTTCCTGTTGAAAGTTTGATCAGATTGTCGGAAGGCTGAATTTCTTCATTCATATAATTTGGTGTATTTAATTTTCTTATTCAACTGTAAATGTAAGAAAAAGTACCACAATCGCGGTGACACCTCTCAAGGTTTTTTACATTCGAATTTTGAATCATCTTTCGCCTGATAATTGGCAGTTGAATTATACCGATATTAAAGTGTATAGCTAAAATATAGATAGACAATGATATAACATTTTTTTTGTTGTGGAAATGTTGAAATAAAATATACCCCTTGTTGAGTTATTGTGTAGCCTTAAATTGTTGAAGGATTTACCCTTTATTTAAATTTGTAAAGCTTCCTGAAAACGATTTACAAGAAGTACAACCTTCAATTTATAATCCAACTAAAAAACGTTCTATCATGAAAAAAATTACCAAAAATTTATTCCTTTTTGCATTGATGACGACATGGGGATATGCCTCAGCAGCAACCTCAGTCTTGGATGAACCGACCACTGCTGCAGCTGCGCCGACAGTATCAGCCGCTAAAGTGATCTCTGTATTCAGTAATGCCTATACCAATCTGAGTGGTACCAATTTTAATCCAGGATGGGGACAGCAAACTCAGTATTCGACCATTCAGGTGGCTGGAAATGACATTATTAAGTATGCTAACCTGAATTATCAGGGTACTGAATTCGCTGATGTCAATGCAACGGGTATGAATTTTATACACGTTGATGTTTGGACCCCGAACGAGACATCATTGGATTTTTATCTGATTAGTCGTGCTTCCGGAGAAAAATCCACCAGACTGGAACCACTTCCCTTGAATCAGTGGAACAGCTTCGATATTCCACTCACCGTTTTCACCTCACAGGGTTTATCCGTGGCTGATATTTTTCAATTCAAGTTTGTCGGATTAGGTGGCAACATCGTTTATCTGGACAATCTATATTTCTACAACAATTCCACGGATGTTGACACAGAAGCACCTGCAGCTTTTACAGCCACAGCTGGTACATCTACTTCCAGCAGCATTACGTTGCAGCTCAATGCAACGGATAATTCAAATGCGGTCACTTATGAAATCACTTACGGAGATAAAAAGGTGACCACCATTGGTACATCGGGTGAACAAAAAAACTATAAATTGACAGGACTTACTCCTGCAACAGAATACATTTTCTCAATTGTTGCCAAAGATGCTGCCGGAAACCAGGCAACAAACAGCCCCATCGCTTTGACTGTTTCCACTACTCCACAAAGAACAACTGTAGCTACCATTGATTTTGAGACCGTTGGTCAGGACTGGGGCTGGACCATCTTTGAAAATGGAGATAATGCTGCAACTTTAGCTGCCGTTTTGGCCAATCCTACTACAACTGGCATCAACACTTCAGCCAATTGTTTCAGATACAATGTGAATACCAATGCTCAGCCTTGGGCTGGTTTATGGTCAAGCAACATCGGCGAATTTACACTTGCATCCACTAATTGTGTTGTTAAACTTATGGTTAATAAAAATGTGATATCTCCAATGACTGTCAAATTTGAAAATGATGATGCTTCTGTAAACTGTGAAATTCAACATCCCAATACTGTTATCAACGAATGGGAACTGTTGACTTTCGATTTCACCGCTCACATTGGTAAGACCCTGACCAAGATTGTACTTTTCCCGGACTTCCCATCTGCTAGAAATGGAGTTGGTAGTACCAATTATGTGGATAACATTTCTTTCAATTCCAATATAATAGATGGTATAGTTGAAACTCCTGCCAACGGCATCAGTCTGTACCCGAATCCTGTTAAGGATCAAATGCAGATATTGTCGGAAATCAAGATTGCACAGGTCATTATCCGTAATCTATTGGGCCAGACTATTCAGACAATTGCTGTCAATGGTTCGGTTGCCAATCTGGATTTAAGTCAGGTTCCAGCGGGCAATTATTTAGTTACTATTAAGGATATCAATGGTAATCTGTCTACCAGGAAAATTGTAAAATTATAAGCTTTCCATAAAAAAGGTCCGCAGGAATCACTCTGCGGACCTTTTTTATCAAAATGCTTCGGGAAAAATTACTTTTCTGAAGAACTTCTCTTAGCAAGACCCTTCCCATGAATAAAAATGTATTTCTTTTATTCACTTTATTCCTTCTCTTTTCCAATTGTATTCAAACATTAAATGCCCAAATGGTGAATGTGGGCAGTGGAAGTTATACCACTAATTTTCCCGGAGTAGATGCAGCTGCCAGAAATTCGTATCCGTCTGGTACTCCTCAACTGAGTGGTAAAGCACTGGGTAAACCAGTTCCAACCAACGATTGGTGGTCCCAATTGATTAAATCGGATCAGGCCAGAAATCTTTTTACCTACCCATTTACCCTGAAAACCATCAGTCTGGGTCTGGTGGTCAGCTATATCCCAAGCGGTGTCATAGATGATCTGCTTCCGGTTACGGTTGGAGTCGAAGCGATGACCGCATCAAGGACAACCATTTCCGACTATTCGGATTGGACTGCAACCATGAATTGGAACGATGGCACGCATTTTTTTGAAACGACTGCAGGCATTGCCATGCCCTTTCTTTATTTCATAAAAGGTTCTGCCGATATCGCAAAAGTGACAGTCACATCCGGAACAGTCACCATTTCCAACGAAATGCTGATTATCACCAACGCCAAAAATGGAGCGGACTTTGCTGTCTATGCTCCGACAGGTAGTACCTGGATTCAAAATGGAAGTTCCTATACTTCCACCTTAAATGGGAAAAACTATTGGTCCCTTGCTTTCATTCCACTCACAGCGTCGAATGTAACCACCGTGGCTACTGAATATAAGAAATATGCCTATGTCTTCCCCAAAAGAACGACTGCCACTTTTTCGTATCTGGAAACGAACTCGGTGGTCAGGACGGATTTCAATGTGGAGACCGAAATCAAGGAAGGCACTGAAAGCAATATGCTGATCGGATTGCTGCCCCATCAATGGGCCCATCTCGCTTCGAATTCACCCATTCCCACAAACTACAGCTATGCAACCATTCGTGGAGAAATGAAAACGTTGTCCGGAAACAACTTTAGTGTAGAAAACACGTTTCATGGCATTTTACCGACCTTGCCCTATGTGGATAATTACAGTGAAGGTTTTGACCCGACTTTTCTCAGTGAAAAAATAGCAACGATTCAGAACGATGCACTCGACAGTTGGACGGATTCATACAACGAAGGGCAAATGATGAACCGACTGGTTCAAACAGCCAGAATTGCAGCTGAAACAGGTGACTCCATAGCCCTTCGGACAATTGTTTCAACCGTGAAGGAACGTCTGGAAGACTGGTTGAAAACTGATAACGGAGAAGTTGCCTTTCTTTTTTATTACAACCAGACCTGGTCGGCAATGCTGGGTTATCCGGCTGGACATGGTCAGGACAGTAACTTGAACGACCATCATTTCCATTGGGGCTATTTCATCGGGGCAGCCGCTTTTCTGGAACAATATGAACCTGGATGGGCTGCCAAATACGGCGAAATGATCAATCTGCTCGTCCGTGATGCAGCAACAACAGACAGATACGATCCCATGTTTCCCTATCTGAGAAATTTCAATCCTTTTGACGGCCATTGCTGGTCCAACGGATTTGCCACTTTCCCACAGGGCAATGACCAGGAGTCGACGTCAGAAAGCATGCAGTTCAATTCTTCGCTGATACATTGGGGAACAGTAACTGGAAACAAGTCTGTCCGCGATTTGGGCATCTACCTCTATACGACTGAGCAGACGGCCATTGAAGAATACTGGCTGGACACGAAAGAACGAAATTTTCCGTCCAATCAACAATATGCCTTGGTTTCCCGTGTCTGGGGAAATAGTATCGATAACGGAACATTCTGGACGGGTGACATCGCGGCTTCATATGGCATTGAAATGTATCCGATTCACGGTGGATCCCTTTATCTGGGGCAGGATACCGCCTACGTCGCCAGACTCTGGAATGAGATCAAGGCCAACACCGGCATCCTGAACAACGAGGTCAATGACAATCTCTGGCACGATGTCATGTGGGAGTATCTGGCCTTTATTGATCCACGGAAAGCCATTGAATTGTATGATTCAAATCCAAACCGTTCTTTGAAGTTCGGGATATCCGATGCGCAGACTTACCACTGGCTGCATGCCATGGATGCGCTCGGTCGCGTGGATGCAACTGTTACGGCAGATTATCCCATTGCAGCCGCATTTAAACAAAACGGGCAAACAACGTATGTGGCACAAAATTATGGAAGTCAAACACGAATTGTTACTTTCTCCACAGGATACAAACTTGAGGTTCCTGCCAGAAGTATGGCTACCAGCAAGGATAGCCCGGTTAAAGCATCACTGACCACTTCCTTTTCTCAAGCCTACGAAGGAGGAAGTGTTCAACTCAGCGTTCAGGTAGTGGAAGGTTCACCAACATCGGTTGAGTTCATGGATGGCACAAAATCAATTGGAACGCTCAGCAGCGAACCCTATATTTACGATGCGACGCCTTTAACTTTGGGTTTGCATCACTTTTACGCCAAGGTTCATGTTGGAAATAGTATTGAGGTCACAAACGGCGTTGCAGTTCAAGTAGGAAAACAAATACCCTTTACAGGTATAGTCTGGAGCATTCCCGGTACGATTGAAGCCGGAAAATACGATGCTTTCGAAGGAGGAGTGGGGCAAAATATATCCTATCTGGATCTGACCAGAAACAACTCAGGTGATTTTAGAATGAATGAATACGTAGATGCAAGTACCAATGTAACGGAAGGAGCTGCTATTGGATGGATTTCATCCGGTGAATGGTTGGAATATACCGTATCCGTCAGCCAATCCGGTTTGTATGATTTTTCATTCAGGTATGCATCGGGTAATGTGAATGGTGGTGGCCCTTTTCATTTAGAACTCGATGGACAAACGATTAGCGGCGACGTTAAAGTTCCATCGACTTCAACATCCGTCTGGGATGTCTGGGCGTCCAAGACGATCGATAATATAGCTCTGACAGAAGGAGAACACGTACTTCGACTGGTCTTTTCCTATGGAGAATTCAACCTGGGCAGATTTACTTTTACCCGAAAAGGGGATATGCCTTACAGCTTTCCATTGGCAAAAGCCGGAGCTGATGTCAAAGTTCTTTTACCCAAGACCACCCATCAATTGAATGGTTCCGGTAGTACGGAGTCAGGGGGCAAGTCGCTGACCTATAAGTGGAAACAACTATTTGGACCCAGTATTCTTCAATTTTCAGACAATGCGACAGCCCAACCTACCGTAGAAGGTCTCAAAAAAGGAGTTTATGGGGTGAAGCTGACAGTGATGAATCCAGAGAACAGGACAGATGAGGATGAACTGATCATGGTCGTGACTGACTCAGAAAACATATCTCCGATGGTATCGATGACTTCACCCGTAAACAATGCATCCATTCCTGAAGGAAAAGCAATCACCCTGACCGCTAATGCCAGCGATTTTGATGGGTCGATATCCAGGGTGGAATTCTATTCTGGTGAAAAATGGATTGCCACGGATGAAACCGCACCTTACAGTGCATCCTTGATTGAAGCGCCAGGAACGTATTCCCTGACAGCCAGGGCTACAGACAATGGTGGAGTCGTCACAACATCACAACCGATAACAATCACCATTGTCCAAGTCAATTCGTGTACCCATACTTCTTCAGAAGCATCCCAGGGTTCATTCACGACGGGCTATAGCTGCAAGTTCGAAACCATTGGAACCACTGTCAACATTACTTTTGAATTGCTGGATAACAAGAATGCAGATCCGGCCTATCTTTGGACTCAATCGCCATTTTCGGAAAAAATGATGTTGAAAGTCGGTTCGAATAAATTTTCCACAACACTTACTGGTCAAGCGCCAGGAACGACCATCACTGTTGCGTGTAAATTTGCCTATACAGGTGGTATGTCGGTGACTAAATACTGGTCTTATGTGGTTGGAAATGATTGCGATGGTCATACCGGGAGTTCCGAAATTCAGGTTGAATCAGCTTTGAAGTTGTACCCGAATCCAGCCAAAGACATCCTGCATATACAGACCAATGCCGAAACGAGCAAATTGGTGGTAACGGATGTTGCCGGGAGAATCGTGCTGAAAGAAACTGTCCCTGCTTTTTATTCCTTGAATGTTTCAGGTTTGGAATCCGGTGTCTATTTTATTCAGCTTGAAAGCACCTATGGTTTTCAGAAAGGAAAATTTCTGAAGCAATAGAGAGTCAGACAAAAAAGCTGATGAACAATGCCACATTCAATGCGGATACTATGGCTCCCAAGGAGTACAGAATGATCCTCAGGGGTGTGGTATTCTTGTATTTACCCATTACTTTCTCCGAAGAAGTCAGCTTGACCTGTGAAAAGATGGTGATGGGCAATTGAATACTCAGTATCATCTGAGATATAATCAGGCCTTTAAAAGGATTGCTGATTACAAGGATGATGGCCAGGGCAATGATCAAAGACATCAGGACACCTACTCTGGAGTGGTTATCCTTGATATCGTAGGGTTCCTTGTACATTCCTGCAAAAATGGTCCCTGCAGCCATTCCCGAGGTGATGGTCGAAGCGATGCCCGAGAAAAGCAGGGCCACTGCAAAAACAACTGTCGCATGCGTTCCAAGCAGAGGTGCCAGCAGGGTATTGGCCTGCTGAAGTTCGATAACGGGTGTTTGCGTATGGAAAAAAGTTGCTGCTGCCAGAATGATCATCGAACTATTGATGGCCCAACCCACACCCATGGAAAACAGCGTGTCCAGGAATTCGTACTTCAATTGCTTCTTGATGACTTTCTCATCCTTTAAATTCCATTGCCGACTTTGGATCACTTCGGAATGAAGGAATAGATTGTGGGGCATCACGACTGCTCCCAAAACACTCATGATAATGATCATGGATCCCTTTGGGAAACAAGGTGTCACCCAACCTGCCATGGCGTGATTCCAGTCTACATTGACCAGGGAAAGTTCGTACAGAAAGGAGAGTCCGATGACGGAAACAAAGGCAATGATCACCTTTTCAATCATCTTGTAGGAATTGGTGTAAAGCATGATCATGACAAAAATGGTCACAATCAGGGCTCCGGCCCGGATGGGTATTTGAAAAAGCATGTTGAGCGCAATGGCTCCACCCAGTATTTCAGCTAGTGAAGTGGATATGGATGCGCCCATTCCCGATGTCAGCAACAACTTTGAATATCGGGGTTTGAGGTGCGTGGTAGCGGCTTCAGCCAGACAAAGTCCCGTAGCTATCCCCAAATGGGCCACATTGTGTTGCAATATGATGAGCATGAGGGTGGAAAGAGTCACCATCCACAGCAGTGCATAGCCATACTCTGCACCTGCTGCCAGATTGGAAGCCCAGTTTCCCGGGTCAATGAATCCGACAGTGACTAAAAGCCCTGGGCCGATAAATTTGAGTATATCGGCTCCTCCAAAGATTGGCCGATAGTTTTTTCGGTCTATATTTTTAAAAAGTTTGAACATCGATCTTTCGGTGAATTAATAATCTTTGTAATGCATTTGTTTTTCGAAGATTGAAAAGAAATAGGAAGATTCCAGTGACGCATTTTCATCGCTATCCGAACCATGAACGGCATTGTGGTTCAGACTTTGACCATATTTCTTTCGGATAGTGCCTTCCGCTGCATCTGCAGGGTTTGTCGACCCAATAAGGTCTCTGAAATCGTCCACCGCATTTTCTTTACCAATGATGGCTACTACGATGGGACCAGAAGTAATAAAATCAATCAAATTTCTGTAAAAGGACCGTTCTTTATGGACATCATAAAAAGTTTCTGCTTCACTTACGGTCATAAGTACAAATTTCATTGCTACAAGCTCGTAACCCGCATCAATGATATCTGCTAAAATTTTGCCTGTATAACCTGCTTTAACTGCGCATGGCTTAATGATAGTGAATGTTGAATTTCCTGTCATAGCATTAATTTTTTTTGGTCTGAATGCAAACCTAAAGATAATTTTTTATCTTATAATGATTCGTACTTTTTTTTTACTTTTACAGAAACATTTTTTCCACCAAAAAACATGATTTATATGATTCAAATGAATTTCAGGAAAGCCCTTTTAGTCCTATTTTTCCTGCCTTTATTGTTTTCCTCCTGTTCTGCTCAAAAGAATGTGACCAAAACTCTGTCGGGAAATCCCATTTTTAAAGGCTGGTACGCCGATCCACATGCTGTCATCTACGACAAGACCTATTGGGTATATCCCACTTTTTCTGCCCGCTACGAAGAACAAGTGTTTATGGACTGCTTTTCATCCAAAGATCTTGTAAACTGGACCAAACACCCAAATATCATTGATACAGCCTCCGTAAAATGGGCTGAGAAATGTTTGTGGGCACCTTCCCCCATCAAAAAAGATGGCAAATACTACCTGTTTTTTGGAGCCAACGATGTTCATCCGGGTGAAATCGGTGGTATAGGAGTTGCGGTAGCATCCAAACCCGAAGGTCCCTACAAGGATTTACTCGGTAAACCCCTCATCAACGAGGTCATCAACGGCGCACAACCCATTGACCAGTTTGTGTTTGAGGAAAATGGCCATTACTATATGTACTATGGCGGTTGGGGACATTGCAATGTCGTTAAGTTAAAACCGGACTTTTCTGGTCTGTTACCTCACGAGGATGGATCATTATACAAAGAAATAACCCCCGACAAATATGTGGAAGGTTCCTTTATGATCAAGAGAAATGGCCAGTACTATTTCATGTGGTCTGAAGGTGGTTGGACAGGTCCTGACTATTGTGTGGCCTATGCCATTTCCGATTCACCTTTCGGTCCATTCAACCGTGTTGGTAAAATTCTGGAACAAGATCCCAAGATTGCCCGTGGCGCTGGTCATCATTCCATGATTTATGTACCCAAAAATGAATCCTGGTATATTTTCTACCACCGTCGTCCCCTGGATAAAACAGGTGCAAACGATCGGGAAGTTTGTCTTGAAAAAATGGAATTTGATGCCAATGGATTTATTAAGCCGGTTCAAATTACGGTGGAGGGCGTTGGTGCGATGAAAGTGAAGTAAGCCCGATTGTCCTTCAGGAAAAAAACCTCCCAACCGTCAACAAGAACGGATGGGAGGTTTTTTTATGTTCGTTGCTTTTTTCAAATCATTGCTTCCGTCAGCAGTTCCACCGCTGAAACCGATGCAGGCGGGAATACGACAGGTGCGTTGGGTTGTACGCGCCTTTCCTTAGGTTTTAAAGGATCGTTCTGAGCGGACATAATCTCGAACTGAGGGTCGGTGGAAAGTTCGAAAACTTTGCAACCCATGGTCTGCAACCCCTGGATGTGAATGTCCATTTCTACGGCCTTCAACCGGTTCGTGTTCACAACATGCAGGTAAAAGGTGTCGCCTGTGCGGCTGGCTGTGATGTCCAGACCATTGTCGGGTGTTTTAACTTTCACGAATTGCTGTCCCGAATGTTTCCGGTACAGGCTCATGATCTTAGCCACCGGCATAAGGAAAGACCTGCCGTCCGGAACCGGAATCATGACCGCGTTGACTTGCCAGCGTGTGCCGCAGAAATCGGCCAGGGTGGCTATTTTCAGCAGGTCGCCGTGCCTTTCGTGCAGGTTCATCATCCGGGCATAGGAGACTCCAGCCGCCCAGGACGACAACACTTCACACCGGTTTCGGCCCGGAAGCGCAAAGTGGCATTCGGTCAAGGCCATTTGCTTTTTCAACGGTTCGGCTTGTTGGCGTACTTCGAGGATCTTTTTCTCGTGCATCTTATAGCCATCCATCAGGATGTCCCAGGTGGCGTTGGGATCTTTTCTGTATTCGTTGTCCCTCAAAACCGGACTTGATTGCCGCTGTCCGGGGTCGAACATATGGTGAAAGGCGATGTAATCGAAGTGCTCGCCTGCTTGCTCTATCATTGGCCCGGCCCAGCCGCTATCGCCCCATGCGATCAGTTTGATGGAGGGGTCCACTGAACGCATGGCTTTCGAAAATTCGACAGTTTTTTGAATGGCGCGGTTCAGGTCAAATCGATGGGAGTCGTACGAGGTCTCGTTGCCCAACTGCCAGGTCTGGAGCTTGAACGGCTCCAGGTAACCATGGGAAATCCTGTCCTTATTGGACGGATTGTTGCAATAGTCAACCCATTCGGCTGCCTCTCTGGCATCGGCAAATCGTACTTCGCCCTTGCCTGTCCTGGCCCAACGGGGGTCGCCCTCCGACTCGAAGTTCACACACATCAAAGGGTCTGCCTTCACTCTCCTGCAGAAATCGATGAATTCAGCAGTTCCAACCTGGTTCGTCTCTATGCCGCCCCAAACGAGGTTGCGCATGGGAATCCGACCGCTTCTGGGGCCGACAGACTCCTTCCACCTGTAATAGGCACTTAGCAGCCCTCCCCAACGCATCATCCCGGGTGCCAGCTCCTGGGTAGCTTCAATCAGGTCCGTCCTCCAATCGTCCTTCTCATGGTTCCAGGCTGCTTCTATGGAACTGTCGGTAACGCCCAGCGGTTCCATGAACTGCATTACAACCAGGGTGAAAGTTCGAAGAGGGGAGTAGGGTTAATTTCAATAGCATCCGGACTCTTTACGGTGATCGAGGCTGCTATTTTCGGGGCAACGACGGTAGCGGCGCCGCCTATTCCAAGGATTTTGACAAAATGGCGTCTATTCATACATATTGGATCAAAGGTTAAACAAATTTTTGCCCAAGATACCAATTATTACCAACAATTATTCAAGAATAAAGTGTCCCAAATACCTGATCTTCTCATCAGCTATTTGGGACACTTATAATAATATAATTCCAATAAAACTTACCTCAAACTCTCCGCACCCCCCACAATGTCGATAATCTCCTTCGTTATCGCTTCCTGGCGCGCTCTGTTGTACTTTTGCGTCAGTTCCTGGATCAGGTCGCCAGCGTTGTCTGTGGCGGTCTGCATGGCTGTGGTACGAGCGGCGTGTTCTGCTGCGATGGAATCGAGCAGGGCACTGTATAGACGGAGTCTGACCGTTTTTGGTGCGAGTTTGTTGATCAGCGTTTCTTTGTCCGGTTCCACAATGAAATCCAGGGATTCGTGGGAGAATTTGGTCTTTCGTTTGTGTGGAACCAAAGGCAGGATGGTGTCAACATTCAATGTTTGAACAGCGGCATTCTTAAAGTGATTGTAAACCAAGGCTACGGAGTCTATCTTTTTTTTCAGGAAAAGATCGATCAGTTCATCTGCCAAGGCAGAAACCAATTCGTAGTTGGGTTTGTCAATCAGATGATTGTAGGTGCCTTGGGGTGTATGACCGTGTTTAATGACGGCATCTGTTATCTTTTTTCCGATAGGGTAGAAGTAAATGTCTTTGTAGGGCATTTCCCTGTAAAGGTTCAGAACTTCTTCTGTTTTCTTGATGACATTACTGTTAAAAGCTCCGCAAAGGCTCCCGTTCGAAGACATGATGACAATGGCCAGACTTCTTCCATCTCGTTTTTGGGCAAGAGGGATTTTCAGATCGTCTGTGGTATTGTTCAGAAAATCTTCCAGCATACCGGTCAACTTTTGTTCATAGGGCAAGAAGCCGGAAACAGCGTCCTGAGCACGGCGTAGTTTAGCCGCTGAGACCATCTGCATCGCACTTGTTATTTTGCGAGTAGATGTCACAGATGCGATTCTTCCCCTTACTTCCTTTAATGAAGCCATACGTTATTCTGCTTTATTGCTGTAGTCAATATCAATCAATAGTTTGGCTTCTTTATCAAGAATGGCCATGATCTCGTCGGTGATTGTTCCTTTTTTCAGGACATCCAACACGTCCGACTGGTGTTTCATTTCCAGCCTGGTCAAAAAGTCTTTCTCGAATTTCGAAACCAGTTTGGTTGGCACCTTTGTCAACAAACCTTTGGTACCTAAATAGATGATGGCAATTTGCTTTTCTACAGGTACTGGTGAATATTGACCTTGTTTTAGAATTTCCACATTCTTAACACCTTTGTCCAGTACGGATTTGGTGACTGCATCCAGGTCGGAACCGAATTTGGAGAATGCTTCCAGTTCGCGGTATTGCGCCTGATCCAGTTTCAAGGTACCGGCCACTTTTTTCATAGCTTTACTTTGAGCGTTACCACCTACACGGGATACGGAGATACCTACGTTGATGGCAGGACGGATACCGGAGTTGAACAAGTCTGTATCCAGGAAGATCTGACCGTCGGTGATGGAAATCACGTTGGTTGGGATGTAAGCGGATACGTCGCCTGCCTGAGTCTCAATGATGGGGAGTGCAGTCAGGGAACCGCCACCTTTTACCAATGGTCTCAAACAATCGGGAAGGTCGTTCATCTGGGCAGCAACTTCATCGGATTTGATGATCTTTGCAGCACGTTCCAGCAAGCGGGAGTGCAAATAAAATACGTCACCTGGATACGCTTCACGACCTGGTGGGCGACGAAGGATCAGGGAAACTTCACGGTAGGAAACGGCTTGTTTGGACAAATCATCGTAAACAACCAGGGCGTGACGTCCTGAGTCTCTGAAGAATTCACCAATGGAAGCACCGGCGTATGGAGCATAGAATTGCATGGCTGCTGGTTCTGAAGCAGAAGCGGCAACGATACAGGTGTATTCCATGGCACCATGTTTTTCGAGTGTTTGCACGAGATTGGCAATGGTGGAGCCTTTTTGACCGATACCTACGTAGATGCAATAAACGGGATCACCATTTTTGTAGTTTTCACGTTGGTTGATGATGGTATCGATGGCGATGGCTGTCTTTCCGGTCTGACGGTCACCGATGATCAATTCACGTTGTCCGCGACCAATGGGGATTTGAGAGTCAATGGCCTTCAAACCTGTCTGAAGGGGTTCACTTACCGGTTGACGGTAAATTACGCCCGGAGCCTTGCGTTCAAGAGGCAATTCGTATAATTCTCCTGTAATGGGGCCTTTTCCGTCAATTGGAACACCTAAGGTGTTAATGACACGTCCCATCAGTCCTTCACCAACTTTGATGGAAGCGATGCGGCCGGACCGTTTTACGGAAAAACCTTCTTTTATATTTTCGGATGAACCGAAAAGCACGGCACCTACATTGTCTTCCTCCAGGTTGAGCACGACGCCCATCATTCCGTTCTCGAATTCGATCAGTTCGTTTGACTGAACGTTATCCAATCCGTAAATACGGGCAACACCGTCGCTCACTTGCAGAACTTTACCGACTTCTTCCAGCTTCAGGTTGTCTTCCAGACCTGCCAGCTGTTTTTTGAGGATTTCGAAAACTTCACTTGGTTTAATATCGGACATAACAGATATTTTATTTATATGTGAATGTTAAGATTTTACTATCTAGCAATTTGATACACCATCAGGCGTGTACCAGTTTATTTTTTATCTCTTGCAGGGCTCTTTTGACACTGGAATCCATTTGGTAATTGTCCACTTCAAAAACAAAACCGCCTATTATTTCAGGATCGATTTTGGTGGTCAGTTCGATGGATGCATCAAATTTTTTGCCTACAAGTTGTCTGATCTTTAAAATGGATTCTTCTTGAAGGGCTGTGGCTGAAGTTATTTTCCCAACGACGATGCGTTGTTTTTCCCTAAAATAAGTTTGGTAGGACATGGCTATGAATACCATAAATTCCTCACGACCTCTTTTTATTACAAACCGGAAAAAGTTTTTGAGCAATGCATCCGATTTTCCACCGGCTGCTGTTTCCAAAAGATTTTGCTTTTCCTGGTTGGTATGCATTGGATTGGCCAATGCTTTCGTCAGTTCGGGGAATTCAAGGAAAGCCTGAGAAATCATTTGCATTTCTTTGTATATCTCAGGATGGATGCCTTTTTCTTCTGCCAGAGCGTAAAGCGCATGAGCGTAACGTACGGATATTTTGCCTTCGTCCATTTTCTAATTAGTTTTTGTTCGTATCCATTTCATCCAGAAGGGTATCGACCAGTTCTATCTGAGATTTATCCGATTCCAGGTTTTTACGAAGCACTTTACTGGCAATGCCGAGTGAAAGCAAGGCAACCTGGTTCCTCACTTCTTTCAATGCTTGTTCTTTCTCTGCCTGGATACTTACACGGGCATTGGCAATGATCTTGTCAGCTTCTGCGCGTGCCTGTTCTTTGGCATCTTCGATGAATTTTTCTTTCATCACCTGCACTTCTTTCATAAGTGCATTCTGTTCTTCGCGGGCTTTTGCAAGGATGATTGTTCTTTCGTCCTTGACAGTCTCCAGTTTGGAGAATGCTTCGTCTGCTGCTTTAACAGAGTCGTTGATGTATTTTTCCCTTTCTGCAATGGCATTGGTTATGAATGGCCACGCGAATTTTCCCAGTACGAATACGACGACAAGGAAAACCAGTAGCATCCAGAATAAGAGGCCAGATTCGGGAGTAAATAGTTCCATGATTTAATTTTTAAATGCATATCAAACATCAGGGTGCAAATGAGTCACTTGCACCCTGACATTTGTTATATTTTACATAACTATAGCTAACACTGCAACGATAATAGCAAACAAAGCTACACCTTCCACAAGTGCTGCAGAAATAATCATGTTCATACGGATATCATTGGCTGCTTCTGGTTGACGGGCAATGGATTCAACAGCTGAACTGCCGATTTTACCAATACCAATTCCAGCACCAATAGCTGCAATACCAGCACCGAGAGCAGCACCAAATTTAGCCAAAGCTGCAAGAGATGCACCACCAGCTACAGCTTGAAGAATAATCGTAGATAACATAGTCGTTTTTTTTAGTATTATAATTAAATTCTGAAATAATTCAAATTAATGTTCCTTGGCGGGCTCCATTCTTGACAGACCAATAAACACCGAGGAAAGCAGGGTGAAAACATACGCCTGAATGAAGATGACCAGCATCTCAAGGAAGTTCATAAAGATAGCGAAAAATATGGCAAGGACTGAAACACCGGCTCCGGCAGCGACACTGATGCTACCGAAAACAAAGATCAGGGACATGAATACCATCGCAATCATATGGCCTGCCAACATGTTGGCAAATAGACGGATCATCAAAGCCATAGGCTTTGAGATGATGCCGAACAATTCCAAAAATGGCATGATGGGTATGGGGAGTTTCAACCAGGTTGGTACTTCGGGCCAAAAAATATCTTTCCAATAATGTTTGCTACCAAGAACATTTACCGCCACAAAGGTGCACAAAGCCAGTACTCCTGTACATGCCAGGTTTCCTGTTAAATTGGCTCCACCGGGGAAAATGGGGATAACGCCCAGAATATTGTTGATCAGGATGAAAAAGAACAACGTGAGCAAATAGGGGGAATATCGTAGGTAATCCTTACCGATACACGGTTTGATGACTTGATCCTGTATAAAGACCACTAATAGTTCCATGGCTCCATTGAAACCTTTTGGAGCAACTTTAGGTCCTTTTTTGTAATGCCTGGCCAGACTCAGGAAAATAATCAAGAGCAATGAGGCCGAAATAAGCAGTGAAGCAACATTCTTGGTTATGGAAAGATCCGTAGGACGATACTCGGTCTTGTCAGGCAGGATTTCGACAATTTTGCCCTTGTTTTTTTCAGACTTTGAAATCTCAAAACCCTGATAGCTTGCATGCCCGTGTTCGAATTTTGAGGATAAAAAGACAAACCAGCCTCTATCATCGCTATTCACGATAACAGGAAGTGGTATGGATATTTCCTTTTCGTTTATACTGGTGACATGCCAAAAGTAGGAATCGGTGATGTGTCCGATGATGAATTTTCCGGCATTGAATGGTTCTTTCTCAGACTGTTCATTGGCATTCACAGGCATCAGGCCTATGAGCAAAAGTATGAGAACGATTTTCCAACCTCTGTATTTAGTGCTATTCATCTTTTTTTGTACTTTTTTTCTGATTAATCGCGTAGATCATCCAGGTTTCGTAAAACAAATACGATAAGAAATAGTATAAGAACGAAAACAGGAATGAAACAGACTGATCTTTGATGACAACCACATATAGGAGTATGACAGTCAGGGAGACCAGGATCTTCAGCGTTTTTACTGCCATCAGCTTCGCAATGGAAGGGGAGGGCTTTGAATAAACAAGGCGTATGGATAGGAAACCGATCAGTATAAAATAAAGGGGAATGGCTACCAGCATTGGAGTCATGTATTGAGGATAGGCATATTCCAGAACGAAATATTCAAATCCGAACAATACAGCCATCAGTGCAACCAAGTAACCAAAGTACTTCATATTTTTACCGTCTAAATTATTCACTTACAACCATTTCAACGCAAATCGAAACGATATTGTTCTTGATTTCAGCAAATCCATCCACCACTTCAATATGCTTTTCTACATCACCAATCTTGTAGGTGATGGTGCCCTGGTCTATCGTGGTGATGAGCGGAGCGTGGTGAGGCAAAACAGTGAACAGGCCTTGTGATCCGGGTATCGTTACCAAATCGACTTCGCCGTCAAACAGCGTCTTGGAAGGTGATAATAAAACCAATTTCATAATGATCTGTATTGATGTTTTGGTAAAATCCTTTATGCGTTTGCGTCTATGAGTAGTTTCTTTCCTTTTGCGATGGCTTCGTCAATGGTACCAACCATGATGAATGCTGCTTCGGGATATTCATCCACCTTGCCGTCTATGATCATGTTGAATCCACGGATGGTTTCTTCAATTGGAACAATCACGCCCGGTACACCGGTGAATTGTGCTGACATGTAGAAAGGCTGTGACAAGAAACGTTGAACACGTCTGGCTCTGGAAACGGTGAGTTTGTCATCGTCTGAAAGCTCATCCATACCAAGAATGGCGATGATGTCCTGCAATTCCTTATATCTCTGGAGCAATTCTTTTACGCGTTGTGCGGTGTTGTAATGCTCATTTCCGATGATATTCGGGTCCATGATGCGTGAGGTTGAATCCAAGGGGTCAACGGCAGGGTAAATACCCAACTCGGAGATTTTACGGTTCAATACGGTCGTTGCATCCAGGTGAGCGAACGTTGTGGCGGGAGCAGGGTCGGTCAAGTCATCAGCTGGCACGTAGATAGCCTGCACAGAGGTGATGGATCCGTTTTTGGTGGAAGTGATGCGTTCCTGCAACAACCCCATTTCAGTAGCCAATGTTGGTTGGTAACCTACAGCTGAAGGCATACGTCCCAGCAAAGCGGATACTTCGGAACCAGCCTGGGTGAAACGGAAAATATTATCGATAAAGAACAGGATATCCTTACCACCTGCCTGACCACCCGCATCGCGGAAAGATTCCGCAACAGTTAGTCCGGACAAGGCAACAGATGCGCGTGCACCGGGAGGTTCGTTCATTTGTCCGAACACCAGCGTAGCTTGTGATTTAGCAAGTTCTTCGGGGTCAATGAGGGATAAATCCCAATTGCCTTCGTCCATGCTTTTCTTGAATTTTTCACCGTATCGGATAACGCCTGATTCGATCATTTCACGAAGTAGGTCGTTTCCTTCACGGGTACGTTCACCGACACCGGCAAAGACAGAATATCCGTTGTAACTTTTTGCAATGTTGTTGATCAACTCCATGATAAGCACGGTTTTGCCTACACCGGCACCACCGAACAAACCAATTTTACCCCCTTTGGAATAAGGTTCCAGTAAGTCGATGACTTTGATACCTGTGAAAAGTATTTCCTGGTTTGTGGTTAAATCTTCGTATTTGGGGACTTCTCTATGAATGGGGTAAGCACCCTCTTTGGACAATTCCGGCATACCATCGATGGACAATCCGGTGACATTCATCATGCGACCTTTGATTTGGTCTCCTACAGGCATGGTAATGGGCGTTCCCATCGGTTGCACGTTCATTCCTCTGACCAGGCCGTCTGTGGAATCCATGGAAATGGCTCTTACGGTATCTTCACCGATGTGTTGCTGACATTCCAGGATCAATTCCTGCCCGTTTTCCCTGATAATTAGTAAAGCATCATGGATCTTAGGCATATCTTCACATCCGTTTGGAAAGGCCACGTCCACGACCGGACCGATAACCTGTACAATATGACCAATTGTTGTTGACATAAAACTAAGTTTTATATATGTATATTATTTTCAGATATTGACGAAAAGATTAAAAACGCCGCAAAAGTAGCGATTTTCTACCGATTTAAAAAATAAAAATGCATTGTTTGCTTGTGGATGATATCCTTTTCCGGTGATTTGAACGTGTCAGTCAGGCGATGAGCACGATTATTTTTTATAGGTAGAAAAACCCGAAGTACTACACGTCTTATTTCCAGTCCCTCCATCATTGTAAATAAACAGGGCTTCCACGTCCGGCATTTTTTCTGCCAAAGCCATCGCTTTTTCCACCCCCATTACCATAAAAGCAGTTGCCAAAGCATCCGCTGTCAGGCAGTCTTCAGCGATGACTGTAGCGCTGAGTAATGAATGCTGCACCGGATATCCGGAAGACGGGTCTATCGTGTGCGCATATTTTTTACCATCTTTTTCATAGAACTTACGGTAATTCCCGGAGGTGGCTATGGCTTTGTCAGTGATTGTCAGTATCTGTTGCAAATCCATGTTGGTGGATGTGGGGTCATCAGTGGGTTTGTTCACTCCAACCTGCCAGTCTGTACCTTTGGGGTTTTGTCCCTTCAATGCCATTTCTCCGCCAATTTCAATCATATAATTCCGGACACCTTTTTTGCGAAGCAAATCGGCGACCACATCACAGGCGTAGCCCTTGGCCACCGCCGAAGCGTCCAATTGAACCCGTGGGTCTGCCTTGGTCAGGATGCCTTTATTGAGTTTAAGTAAACGATAACCTACAAACTGCTTCAGGCTGTCAATATCCTTTTGGGTGACATCGCCCATGCTCTGGAAGCCAAATCCCCATGCATTGACCAGGGGTGCGACGGTGATATCGAATGCCCCACCGGTGATTTCTGACAATTGGATGCTTTCTTTAAGTACTTTTTCTGTCCAGGGCTCCTGTCGAAGATCAATTTCCTCCGTGCCCGACTTGTTGATCCGGCTGAGCGTGGAATTTGGATTGAACATGGACAAGGCTTCGTCAAATTTCTGCAATTCATCTTCAATGTCCTTTTGCAAATCCTCTGAACCCAGATAGGTCATATGATAGACCGTCCCGAAGATAACTCCTTCGTTGTGAATGTATTGTTTTTCCTTACAGGAAGTCAGGGAGGACAAGAGGCAAAGTGTAAAAAAAGCAGGTATGATTCTTACTTTCATAATTAGAAGGGTAATTTGTAGTATAGGTGAAAAGCGATGCCGGCATTTGGTTTCACATTTTCTCCATAACCGGGAATGTAGGCTGGAATACTGTTTTCGCCATTGGAAACGTGAAGTGTCGATTTGTATTGAAAGGTCCAACCCAATGAAAAAGGTCCGGCCAACTGAACACGTACGCCGGCTACCAATTCAATCCAGCCGGCTACGGAATTCTGGTCCGTAAAAGAGGTCTGGTCGTTTCCCCAGTAGTTTTGAGTATAGGTTAAATTGTTGAGGTCGTAGCTGAAAGCGGAAAATCCGTAATGAGCACCTGCGAAAAACATATTTTCAGCTTTCGTGCCGTTGTAGGATAAACACTTGTTGACACCCAGTTTGATGTATTGGCCATTGGAGGTGAAATGTATGTCGCTGTCGCTGGTTTTATCCAGATTGACAAAACCGACTTCGAGGGTTGGAAAGTAACTGTTCTTCAGATTGACATCGGCTTTGACTGATGCCCCATAGGAGTCCGAAAACAAGGAGCTGGCAGGTGAAATAAAGTCAAAACCGACTTGTACACCTTGGTATAGGGGTATGTAGATGTCCTTCTTCTTTTTCTTGTCGTCAGCAGCTGAAACAGAAAAGAAGGCCGGAAGCAATAAGCAAACTAAAAATAGTTTAAAAGTTGAGGACGACATGTTCCGTTTTCTTGTTGATGATTGAAGAATCCAAAATGGTGGCTGACTGGAAGATGCTCCCAGTGGTCTTGCAGGAATCCAGGGTGCTGAAAACCATGCACCCGCATTCCATGGACTGGAACCAAGGCTGATTGGTGTGGTACAGGCTGATGGTGTCCCTGAAATAGAATTCGCTGCCTTTGGCCTTGATTTGAATGACATACCGCGTTTCCTGCGCTTTCGGGTTGAGTTCAAGTCCTATTTCATTCACTGACAGATCTTTGTATAACAGAGAGTCTGATCCGACACCCCAAACCGATACGCTGTCAAATTTAACGGCAAAGGCAGAATCCAGGGAGTAGAAGTTGCAATAGACTTTCACATCTGTCGTTTCATAACAGCCATTGCTGCTGCAGGAGGCCAGCAGGAGCAATGCCAAAGCCGATAGTGTCAGACAATATTTAAACATTTTCTTCAATGATGTAATTGTTTCGTTCCGGGGCGTTTCGAGCGATCAGTTCACCCAGAAATCCGGTAAGAAACAAAAGAACACCTAAAATCATACAGGTCAGTGACAAGTAAAAATAGGGAAGTTCTGTTACCAATCGGGATGGGATACCCTGTGCCAAAGCCGATAATTTGACAACTCCAACCGCAATGACAGCGATTAGGCCTATAATAAACATCAGACTTCCGAAAAGTCCGAAAAAGTGCATAGGCTTTTTCCCGAATTTATTTAAAAACCAAAGGGTAATTAAATCCAGATAGCCATTCACGAAACGGTCCATACCGAATTTGGTTTCACCGTACAATCTTTTCTGGTGCTTGACCACCTTTTCGCCAATTCGGGTGAAACCGGCATTTTTTGCCAGGAAAGGTATGTACCGATGCATCTCACCATAAACTTCAATATTCTTAACCACGACTTTACGGTAGGCCTTTAGTCCACAGTTCATGTCGTGGAGTTTCAGACCGGTAATTCGTCTGGCCGTGGCGTTGTATATTTTGGATGGTATGTTCTTGGTGAATTTGCCGTCAAAACGTTTCTTTTTCCAGCCGGAAACCAAATCGTAATCACCGTTCATAATCATCGCATAAAGACCGGGTATTTCTTCGGGACTGTCCTGAAGATCGGCGTCCATGGTGATTACCACTTCTCCTTCTGCCTTTTTGAATCCACAGTACAGTGCCGGAGATTTTCCATAATTGCGGCGAAATTTGATGCCTTTGACCTCAGGGTGCTTCGATTGCAAATCTTTGACAATACTCCAGGAATGATCAGTGGATCCGTCGTTGATGAAAATGACCTCGTAGCTGTAGTTGTTGGCAGTCATTACTTTCTGAATCCAGGAAAAAAGCTCCGGAATGGATTCTGCTTCATTGTATAAGGGTATAACCAGGCTGATATCCATATTATTCTGATTTTGATTTATCTGAATCGTTTTTATCTTTATTTTCTTCGTAGGGTTCGTATGTTTTTACGGTGCCTGAATTTTGATTGGTCTCATCCGGATTTTTGCGAGCGATCATTGGACTGATTGCCAGGAAGAGGATAGCCCCGCCGGAAATATAAGCCCAAAGTTGGTCAAAAACATATTGAATAGGTGTCTGTACACCTCTTGCTATATAAGCATCCAGTACTTCTTTGCGGTAATCTTCGTACTTTGTAAGACCTTTCATTTTTTCAATTAAAAGGATACTTTCATTATAACGGATTGTCAGGAAATCAGTATTAATATATTTAGTATAAATAAAATAGAGGACAGACATCAGTAGAGAGGCAAAAAAGAACAGCATAATTCCAAATGACCACACTTGTCCAAAGCGAATATAACCGCCCCAGGCCTTATCCCGGTATTGTTTAGCCAGGTGATAACAAACGATCGGAGTCCCGAAAAGACCCAAAGTTTGAAGGATACCTACAAAAGCGTTGTTTTTAAATAAAAAATCCATTACAAAAAAGATAGCGATGTAACCACCTAAAATGAACCCGTAATCTGCTGCATACTTGTGTTTTCTCTTGAAAATATTGACCGTTTTTTCCATCTCTGCTGAATTATTTTCTACAAAAATACACTTTTTTTTGCTAGACCCCTTGCCAGAAAATGAAAAATGTGTACTTTTGTGCCTGGGTAAGTCCTATACGGCTAGCTCCCTGCGAATCCCCCAGGGTTTGATCGCAGCAAGGGTAGTTTGGTTGTAGCGGCGCGATATAGTAAGCTTACCCTCCCGCCTCTTTAGCTCAGTTGGCCAGAGCACGTGATTTGTAATCTCGGGGTCGTTGG
>Ga0209512_1000328_pt1 | contig 86428 bp, 65 predicted proteins | sample frozenSSSSmetaG_FD_184142 | JGI IMG/M metagenome (GOLD analysis project Ga0209512, IMG submission 184142) | Glacier valley bacterial and archeal communities from Borup Fiord, Nunavut, Canada, to study Microbial Dark Matter (Phase II) -... | ecosystem: Environmental > Aquatic > Freshwater > Ice >...
CGGCTTCGGCAAAACTGATTTGGGTCGATGTCCGTAATTTCATTTTTTTTCGCTTAATAAAAAGATGCGGAAATATAGCGTATCTGCTTAATTAAATGAACTTACTAAGGAATAAATCTGCGTTTCCTTAAGAGATTCTTATGGAGGATAAACAGATACGATCTGACTTTCTTTCGAGTTCATACTGTTGTGCAACATTTGAGAGTTCAGAAGAACAAATAAGCAAAATGTGGGAAAAAATAAAGAAAAGATAATTTTAGCCTTTACTTTATATACAACCATTAACTGCAAAGGTGGCCCCCACTTTCAGACGCTGTTCTAAACTACAAATTTGAGCGTTAGCTAATAGCCGTCACGTAACGATACACCGATGAAAAGGAAACTGAAGCAATGGATCTCCAATCAGTACTGACAAGGATGACGCCTCAATCCAACCGATTAGTGTCTATGTTTGCCCTCCTTATGGCGATCAATTACCCTTTTTATCTCCTTATCTGGCTCTACGATAGACCCGGGGAATATTTAGGAATTGGACTAAGAGTAGTTGCCACAACGCTTTGTCTGGCCCTTCTGTTCAGGAAATACTGGCCATCAAAAATAAAAAAATGGTTGCCAATTTATTGGTATGGAACGGTTACTTACTGTTTGCCATTCTTTTTTGTTTACATGACGCTGAAAAATCACGGAGACACGCTGTGGATTCTGAACACTATGTCTGCATTGTTCTTCACATTAATTATCATTGATTTTTTCAGTGCTCTTGTTGTTCTGGTATTGGGATGCTTATTAGCCTGGGGTTTCTTTGTTGGCTTGGGTAACCAATTTACACTTATATCAGGAACAGTTACTGCATTTGGTGTCTCGGTTACTCTCTTTGCTGCAATGGTTATCGGCAGTATTTTTACAAGAATACGTGGCATAACAGAAGATGAGAAATACAAGGAACTCATTGCCAGTGAAGCCGTAGCTGCACAAAGATCGAAGTTAATAGAGCAGGAAAAATTTAGCACTTTAGCCAGAAAAGTAGCACACGATATTAGTTCTCCACTAAGCGCACTGAAAATGATGATACCGCTCTGTGAAGAGCTACCTGAAGACAAGCGCATCTCCTTAAATAGAGCGACAGAAAGTATTTGGGACATCGCCAATAATTTGTTGAATAATTTCCGTCCACAAAAAAACCCTGCTACATCCGAAATTGAACCGCGCCAGCCTCTGTTAGTCTCCGATCTGTTAATCCAGTTATTAAGCGAAAAGAAAGTGGAATACAGTAAGCGTCCGGTGAGGTTTACTACCCTCATCGCCGATGACACCCAGTTTGCCTTTATTCAATGCCAGCCGACTGAATTCCGACGTGCGATGTCTAACCTGATCAACAATGCGGTGGACGCGTTAGAAGACAAAGCGGATGGCGTCGTCACGATTCACACACTCACTTACGAAAATAGGGTGGTGGTAGAGGTTGCCGACAACGGCTGTGGTATGCCGGGAATAATGATCGGAAGAATGCAACGCCGTCAGAGTTTTACTTCGGGCAAGGAAACCGGACACGGCCTGGGCTTGCAGCAAGTTTGGGACACGCTGGAGTATAACGAGGGAGCCATGGAAGTGCAGTCTACGCTGCGTCAAGGCACCTCCATTAAACTTGCTTTCGCCAGGGTTGCTGTAGCCAATTGGATTGCACAAGATATTCACTTTATTCCAGACAGTATTATCGTGATACTGGATGATGATGAATCCATTCATGCTGCGTGGAATTGTCGGTTTACCGCGCTTTTGATCTCTCATCCCACGTTACGTCTGCATCATTTCACACAAGGACAGGAAGTACTGGATTTTCTGGAGGGCTTAAGCCATAAAGAAAAGGACTGCGTGGTTTTTTTAAGTGATTATGAACTCTTGCACCAGGACAGGAATGGCTTGCAAATTATTGAGGCAAGTGAAATAGAGCACGCCATTCTGGTCACCAGTTATTATTCCAACCCCAAAGTACGGGAAGAAAGTGACCAGTTGGGAATTAAAATATTACCCAAGCAGATGGCATCGGTTATTCCGATCTATATAGATCCAGCTATTCAAGATTGACCTCCGGTCGTAACGACGGCAAAACATAGTCAGTAAATCTCACCGCTTCAAGCCCGCCAGTGTTATTTGACATCATTCCTAATAGTTGAGGCGGTACCCAGTTCGCAGCTAACACATCATCGTGTATTACGTTCTTAACGTTGAGCCTGAACAAAGCGGAAGGAAAAAAGGACATTGCTGAGAATGTCCTTTTAATCACACATACTTACTTTGTTTATTGTTTAATTAAAGTCCAGGCAAAGGTATTTGCCTTGCTGATACGCGATGCTCTAAAACTTTTATTACTTCATATTCAGTCTTTGCGCCAGAGGTGGTTTGCCATTGTAGAACGCGCACATCGCAGACTAAAACATCGCCTTTTGCAAATGAGACCTGGTTTCGATCTACTTTGCCTAAAAAATCAATATCCGTAATGGACGCGTGAATAGTTGCCGCACCATCATACAGGCGCCATTTATTGTCTTCTTTAAAAGCGAGTGAAACGATGGAAAATACCATTTTTCGTACATCGTCCAGAAGTAACTCATCGGTAGGAAGTGGTGCAGTAAACCAACTCAGTTCTTTGGAGTACACCGTTTCAACAATTTCAGTGTCACTCCCGGCGGAAAATGTATCAATTCCATCTTGCTCAAGGGGGGCGAGAACTTTACTAGTTGCATTGCGAACCGACACATCACGTAATAACACGAGCACGTTTAGTTCTATATTTAATTGTTCGTTATCAATGTAAATAATTGCTGAATCTTCTAATACTTCAACACGATTAATTGCTCTGCCTTTTATCCATTTCAATACTGCAAAAAGACCAGGCTTTGCAGTTTTGGCAATAAAACCGAGTGCGCCAAGGATTGCAATGGCATTTGCAATTGCAGCTGCGTTTTCACCCGCAAACAAGTCTCTGACTTTAGATACCAGACTTGTTGCTAAGTTAAAGTCAATGCCAAAACTGCCGGTTTTAAAGCTACCTTTTACATTGACTTGTGGTTTGATCTGGTCGCTATAAATCGCTATTGTGGCAGCTTCAAGAAGATCTCCGATTGCCAATAATGCGGGCGCAAGCTCCCGCACATCCATTTCGGATGATTCAAGTGCGGAGCCGTTATAGGTAATTCTGAAAGTTGACATAGTCGCGAAGCTTATCTTATTTTTGTTATTTAGACATTCCTTTTCTTTTACTTACTCAGTTACAGCACATACTATTTTTTGAGTCTCATGCCGCAACAACGCCTCAATGGCAATGTGTTCTGATTCATCCAGATCCGCCCAGTTCAATTTTTCACCCAAAACGCGTTCCAGATAAAGTTGCCATACCGGTAAAGCGATCAACGTCTCTACTAATTCTTCCTGGTCGTTCATGTAGTTGCCGATCAAATCAATGGCGAATTCTTTGTCTGAATTATTTAAACCCGCAATTTCCGTGGCATTCATTGAATCCTTTACCGGAAAGGGCAAACCTAACTCCGCAGCCAATTGATGGCGCAGTGCCAATTGCACCTGGAGCGCGTCGTTGACATTGGGGCCAGTTCCGTCTCCATTACTTACACGTCTTCCTTCGCTCCATTGATGGCGCATGATTGGCAGCGTTGTGTCATCGAGCAGGTTTTGTCTGATCATCCCTTTCGCCAGAACAAGTATTTTTTGCGAGCCGGCGTTTTCGCCCATCAGCTTGTTAAACCTTGCTAAAGCTTGAACCGTATTAAAAATAGTTAACAGATGCGCATAGCAATTCGCGTCCGCGCCCTGTACCGCCAGAAAAACTAAACGGCAAATCTCAGGTGAATGAATGACCGACTCGATAACCTCAACGATTTCGCTAGCCGTTACATTATTGACTAATAATCGTTTTAGTACGGTTTCAAAAGCAGTAAAACCATCTATACTTTTCAGCTTTTCCCATTGTTGATTAAAACCATCAATTGATTTCTGAGCAACTTCAATCCATTGCTGATTTGACGCTTCTTGCAAAGAAAGTTGTGTGATTCTGTCTATAATGACGCCGGTCAAAATAACGTCGGTTAAATTAGCATTGCAAAAAATAGTACGAATTAGTTTGGCATTAGTCAGATTCGTGCGGATTAATTTGGTACCAGATAAATTAACACTGGTCAGATTCGCACCCGTTAAGTCAACTCCAGTCAAATCAACATTACTTAAATCGACATTGCTTAAATCGATACCGTGAAATTGTCCGGCAAGGTTTTTTGCGCGTTGTGTTGCTAATAAATCTAAAAACCGTTGCCGTTTAGACTGGGTAAAAAAGATGCTATCTACTACTGTTTTGTTATTGTCCCACCCATTTCTAACGCCGCTTTCTTTTGAAAAGGAGCGTGGTTTTACAGGGGCAGTCATGATGAAATCCATAATATTTTAGTTCTTAAATAGGTTAAAAAAGTTGGTGTTGAATGTAGTGTATTTTGTGCTCAATTCCGAATTTGTAATTCAGTAGTGGCATAAGTTCGAAAGATATCACGCGATTTTGACCCTGCACATTAGAGATACCCACATTAGGGTTTACCCTATTAGTAAAAACCTCAGGATGAAAATCGCCATCAAAAATGGCCGGCATCACACTTCAGCACGTTTCACAGTATGTGTATGACCATCCTTCCTTGAAAATTCATCTGCAAATTCACGTTAACCAGGCAAATGCAAAAAATACCTCATCTCCATAATGCATTACCGGTGCATGTACTACCTGTATTAACGACATTAGCGTTATGGGAAATTCCGCTGGCGCAACATCGCCTGCTCGACTTTTTGAATTCGTCCTTTTGCGAGTTCCTTGTTGAACAACGGGACGTTGAAAAAAATGTGGCGAAATACAATTCGTCCAATATCAAGTCAGTTTTATCTGAATTAATCACCCTGGGATGTATTCACTATTCGCCCGGCACTGGTTACCAAATCACAAAAGAAGTCGGGCATGCTGTTTTGCTGCATTTGCATTCCACGCAAGTATTAGCGCGTTGGATACACGCCGTGCAAAGTTTTCTGAGCCACAGCAAAGAGTACGCAACCTGGTCCACTCCTTCCAGTCAATTTTGTCAGCGTGAAATGCTCTTCGCTGCACTCACTGAAGACTTACCTAAGTTTGGACAATGGCGTTCGCAATTTTTTGCATTTCAAAATACTTTTGAAGATTTGCTTGCTCACCAATTATTCGCCACACCGGCGGGCACGCTTCTTTTTGAGCAGATCAAGCCTGGCGTACAAGGCATGTTGTTATTTGATTTGTTTTCTGCGGCAAGCTGGATGTTGGAGGAATGTACAAGCGCATATCAGTACGCCAAAACACATGTTGCCAGCCTGTTTAAAAATGATTTCATGCTGGTGGACGTAGTGTGTATACAGGCGATATTGCGCGGTGAGCCAGAACCATTTCAGCAAGAATTAATTCAGTTAATGGGACGTGAAGGTTATCCGGAAGCGATAACAAAACTGCTTAAAGGAGAGTTTTTTGCCAGCGCTGAAATTTTTAATGGTGTGCAAGCGGCAGGTAAGAAAGCGGCCGGAAAGCGCAGCCTATTTATACCCGATGTACCTGGCCTGTTTTACACCGTTGCTCAATTAGCCAACAATACGTCGGCACATTTAAAGTTGGCCAGAGATCAGTGTGACGACGGTTGCAAATTAAAGCAGACGCAGTTTTATCCTGCAATTAGTCCGTTTATTGAACACCTGGTGCAAGGCACGCCGATTGCAGCGCCATTAAGTGCAACCAAAAATGGTAGCCATCACAATCTGGATAACCTTTTCGTTCAACTGGCCTGTTTTTGGCAAGAGATGCCAGTAACAGAATCGGACCGGCATAATTTATATTTACTATTTTCACAAAGTCAGCAACATGGCTATGACTGGGTAGCAGCTGAAACAGACCAACTTCGTCACCATCAATTTAACGAATCCTTAGAACTCCCTGACTGGCACAGCAACCATCAACTCCAGCCACTGTGCAAAGCATTGCAGCGGGAAGAAACCTGGCAGCGTGCTTTATCCGCTTTAACTCAATTAAAAGCGCCATTACAGCAACTTACCGATACCCGTATTGCCTGGTTTTTAGAATGCGAATCGAATTACATTAATTTAGAACCGCGTGAACAAAAGCGTAGCCTTAAAGGTATCTGGAGCAAAGGTCGGCCGGTAGCATTAAAAAGACTGTCGTATGAGCAGAGCAGTTTGCCAGGAATTATTGACCAAGATAAAAAAATCGCCAGCTGTATACGCAAATCCTATGACAATTATTACGGCGGAAGCGATTACGAATTAAACGGTGAAAAAGCGCTGCCCTATTTAATTGGTCACCCTGCGGTGTTTTGGTTAGATGCATCCGACATTCAAATTGACATCGTCAAAGGTGAGCCGGCTTTAGTGATGAAGCAGCATGGCGACACCATCAGTTTGCAATTAGAACCCGCGATGAATGCGGATCATGCTGTGGTCTGGCAAAAGCAAACACCAACACGTTTAGCGGTTTATCCCAGCTCACCAGAAATAAAACAAATTGCCTCGATTATCGGAAAAGGCTTGTCGGTACCGTCCAATGCCAAGGAACAATTAGTCGCAGTGATCGCTGCTATTGCGCCACATTTGACGATTCATTCTGATCTGCCTGAATTAGCACAACACATCGCCAGCACGCCTGCTGACACGACAGTTTATGCGCATTTATTACCGCTAAAAGAAGGTTTGCGAATTCAACTTTTAATGCGCCCTTTACCGGATGGAAGCTGGCTGGTGCCAGGCAAAGGTTCTGTCAATGCCGTTGGTGAACATCACGGGAAAGCAATCCGGGCCACGCGCAATTTAGAAGAAGAACAAGCACAGCTTGATCTCGTGCTCAAAAATTGCCCCGCTTTAAATCAGGCGGAACAATCCGGACAAGAATGGGAATTGGATCATCCTGAAGCCTGTCTCGAATTACTCAGCCAACTCAACACCTATAAATCGGAATCCAACAACAAATTTGAACTCGTCTGGCCGGAAGGCGAACGCTTCCGGATTAAATCGACGCGTAGCGCCGGGCAATTACATTTATCGATTAAGAAACAAGGCGAATGGTTTGTGGCCGGAGGCGAAATCAAATTAGATGATGGCAAAGTCATTGCCTTACGCGAATTATTAAAGCTGGCCAGTGGTGCAACAGGGCGCTTTATACCTCTAGGGGAAAACAACTTTTTAGCATTGACCGATAGTTTTAAAAAACGTCTTCAGGAACTGAATGCGTTATCGGAAGCAGCTGGTAAAGATGGTGTGCGTGTTAACCATCTGGCCGCACCGTTATTGGCGGAGTTGGCTGACGAAGCCGGTGATTTAAAAGCCGACGCTGCGTGGAAAGCGCAAGTGAAAAAGTTAGATGCGTTAATTGACTACGTTCCATCTGTGCCCAGCACATTGCAAGCGACGTTACGGGACTACCAATTAGAAGGTTATCAGTGGCTGTCACGTTTAGCGTATTGGGGAGTGGGCGCTTGTCTGGCAGACGACATGGGTTTAGGAAAAACCGTGCAAGCCTTAGCTGTGCTGTTAGAGCGTGCGCCTAACGGTCCCGCATTAGTTGTTGCACCGATTTCCGTGGTCATGAATTGGCAATCTGAAGCGGCCCTGTTTGCTCCTACCTTGCGCGTCCGCGCTTACCATGAATATCGTTCACTGGAAGAGTTGGGTGCATTTGATTTAATTATTGTCAGCTATGGCATGTTGCAACAAGACGCGGATGCATTTGCCGAAATCGATTGGCATACCGTGGTGCTGGATGAAGCGCAAGTCATCAAAAACGCTGCCACTAAACGCAGTCAGGCTGCCATGCGGCTTAAGGCCGATTTCCGCGTCATCGCCAGCGGCACGCCGGTTGAAAATCATTTAGGCGAATTATGGAATTTATTCCGCTTTATCAACCCTGGATTATTAGGATCAAAAGAGCATTTTGCGACCACCTTTAGCAACCCGATAGAACAAGGTGACAAGCAAGCACGCAACCATTTAAAACGCTTAATTCAACCGTTTATTTTGCGCCGCACTAAAACGCAAGTGCTGAGTGAACTTCCCGCCCGCACTGAAATTATTTTGCAGGTGGAATTGTCTGAGCAGGAACGCCATATGTATGAAGCGTTGCGGCAAGAAGCGCTGGATAAGATTGCGCGCATGAAACCGGAAGAAGGTAAATCCATGCAAGTGTTGGCAGAAATTACCAAACTACGCCGCTTTTGCTGCAACCCTAAATTGGTGATAAAAAATTCCGACGTTGCCGGAAGTAAGCTGGCGGTGTTTGCTGAAGTCGCTGAAGAGTTATTAGACAACAATCATAAAGCGCTGGTGTTTAGCCAATTTGTTGATCATTTAGCGATCGTGCGCGCGTGGCTGGAAGAAAAAGGTATCAGTTATCAATACTTAGATGGCAGCACATCAGTGGCCGAACGTAAAAAACGCGTGGATGCGTTTCAGGCGGGTGTGGGAGACGTATTTTTAATTAGCTTAAAAGCAGGCGGCACCGGATTAAATCTGACGGCTGCCGATTACGTCATTCATTTAGATCCATGGTGGAACCCGGCCGTGGAAGATCAGGCGTCTGACCGCGCGCATCGCATGGGGCAGTTGCGACCAGTGACAATTTATCGTTTAGTTACGCAGCAAACAATTGAAGACAAAATCATCGCATTGCATGCGCAAAAACGTGAATTGGCCGATAGCTTATTGGAAGGCGGCGACGTCTCAGCCAAGCTAGATACGGCGGCGTTGTTGCGATTGTTGAAGGAAGGGGTATAGATTGCAATTCACTCTACAGAAGATTACACTAAGTGAAACTTTCTGTAGAGTGACTTATGTCGCAACCAATACAACCTATCCGTCGCCTGACACATAGCCTGGATCAACTGGCTAACGCTGAGAACTGTTTATTCACTCTCCGTGACCTGAAAGTACTTCTGCCAGAGTTGTCCGAAGGCGCATTCAAAACGCTGTTAAGCCGCGCCGTTAAAACAGGTTATCTGACTAAAGTTTGTCGGGGACTTTTTCTGCATAAACAATCTTTTATCAACGACGGTCTTTTGCTGTTTCAGGCGGCGGCCAAATTACGTGCTGGCAGTTTTAACTACATCAGTTTAGAGACCGTACTCAGCGATGCAGGTGTTATTTCTCAACTACCCATCAACCGAATTTTTATCATGTCGTCCGGACGCAGCAACGTGATTTCATGCGGGATTTTTGGAAGCATTGAATTTGTCCACACCAGTCAACAAGCGCAGGAAATGGAGGGGCAAATTTTCTATGATGCCAGATGCAAACTCTGGCGCGCTAATGTAGCGCAAGCATTACGCGATATGCGCTGTACGCGCCGCAGCACTGACCTTGTTGATTGGAGCGTAGCAAATGAGTTTATTTGACCAGTTAGTCGACGAAGCAATAAATAACCGGAAAGAACTGGCGTCCTTGCGTGTTGTCGTCGAAAAAGAATTACTACATCACGACATCTTGCGCGTGCTCAGTAACGCAGGAATGTTGAATCAACTCACGTTTATGGGCGGCACGTGTTTGCGTGCCTGTTACGGTTCAAATCGATTGAGTGAAGACCTGGATTTTACGGGAGGCGCCAATTTTGACCGGCAAAGTTTGTCAGCAATGACAGAAATTCTGATCACCAATTTGAAAATGAAATACGGTCTCGATATCACAGTGAGTGCACCAGTTCGCGAAGTTGACAATGTCGATACATGGAAACTGAAAGTGCAAACCCGGCCAGATCGTAAAGACTTTCCCGCGCAGCGTATCAATATCGATGTCTGTGCAATTCCAAGTTATGAAGCGCGTCCCATGCTGCTGTTAAATCCTTACGGCGTTGAAATGGGAACTGGCGGTTTGATTTTGCAGGTCGAAAGTCGGGAAGAAATTTTTACCGACAAACTCGTCGCATTTGCACTTCGTCCAAATCGAATTAAACATCGTGATTTATGGGACATGGCGTGGTTACATCAGCAAGGAATAAAACCGCAACTTGAATTGCTGTCCAAAAAATTGAATGATCATCATTGTTTGACGCAGCGGTTTTTAAAATTAGTTGAAGAACGATCTGCACAGTTAACAACAGATCCTAAATTGTCACTCGAATTCAAACAAGAGATGCAACGATTCTTGCCAGCTGAGTTATTAACTCAGACGGTGAATCAAACACTGTTTTGGGATTATTTAGTGAATCTTGTTCAGGATCTGTTTCAGCAATCGGAGCGGGCTTTGGCTGAGAAGAAATCAAAAAATAAATTTCAGATGTGAGACGTGAAAAATTCAGACCAGGATTAATTGTACGACCACATTTGAACTACGCTCACCAAAATCAGTCATAGCCAAATTTTATCTATCGGATAAATTATTTCAATTTGATTTAGTAATAAGCATTCGCTTACTATTCATCGTCGTCTCGTTTCACCCATTCCATTTCCAACATATCGCACCAGTTGTTTGATAGAGCGTGTCAGCGCTTTGTGCAGGGCTGTCCCATCAAAATCAACCTGTACCTTCGATTCGTCATCCTCGCGAAGGCGGGGATCCAGTGTTGTACATTTATGGCGTAGCCATCATTATTTGCTTTATTCGAAGGTCAACTACTTAAAAATGATGGCTATCGCCATAGGTTGAACATACTGGATCCCCGCCTTCGCGAGGATGACGAGCCGGAGGTACGGATTGATTTTGATGGGACAGCCCTGGTGCTTTGTATTCGAATTGGCTAACAACATAAAACAGGAGTCTTTATGAAATCAATTTTCTGTGCGGCAGCCATTGCCATTATTGCGCTATCAGGAATCAATTTGTCTTACGCAGAAAACTTAACCAGAGATAATGGCGCTGTAGTTGGCGACAATCAAAATTCGCAAACAGCTGGCCCGCAAGGACCGGTTCTTTTGCAAGATTTACAGCTGCTCCAAAAGCTGCAACGCTTTGACCGTGAACGCATTCCTGAACGCGTCGTGCATGCAAGAGGAACTGGCGCGCATGGTGAATTTGTCGCAACCGCTGACATCGCTGATTTAACCAAAGCCAAGGTGTTTACCCCAGATCAAAAAACAAAGGTCTTTGTCCGGTTTTCTTCCGTCGTGCATGGCAATCACTCACCAGAAACGCTGCGTGATCCGCGTGGATTTGCTACCAAGTTTTATACCAACGAAGGCAACTGGGATCTGGTTGGAAACAACTTCCCGACATTCTTTATTCGTGACGCCATTAAATTTCCCGATATGGTGCATGCCTTCAAACCCGACCCGCGCACTAATCTGGATGACGACGCAAGACGGTTTGATTTTTTCTCACACTTGCCCGAAGCCACCAGAACATTGACCGAGCTCTATTCCAATTCTGGAACACCAGCCAGTTATAGAACGATGGATGGAAATAGTGTGCATGCCTATAAATTCGTTAACACCAAAGGCGCCGTGCATTACGTTAAATTCCATTGGAAAACGTTACAAGGACAAAAAAATCTTGATCCTGCCCAGGTTGAAAAAATTCAGGCAACGGATTACAGCCATATGAGTCGCGATCTGATTGAAGCGATTAAACAGGGTAACTATCCGAAGTGGGATTTGTACATCCAGGTTGTCACGCCTGAACAATTAGCCGGCTTTGATTTTGATGGGCTGGATGCCACCAAAATCTGGCCTGACGTGCCTGAGAAAAAAATCGGTCAATTAACGTTGAATAAAAATCCCGATAATATTTTTCAGGAAACGGAACAAGTTGCTATGGCACCTTCCAATATGATTCCTGGCATTGAACCTTCGGAAGATAAATTATTACAAGGACGATTATTTTCTTACGCGGACACACAATTGCATCGCGTCGGAACCAATGCAGCCAGCTTGCCAGTGAATCGTCCTGTGGTTCCGGTAAATAATAACAATCAAGATGGTGCGATGAATTCAGGGAAATCAACGTCGGGCGTGAATTATGAACCGAGCCGGCTTGAATCGCGCATGGAATCAAGCGGGTCAAAATATGTTCAAACACCGTTATCAGGAACAACGCAACAAACGAAGATCACAAAACAGCAAAATTTTAAACAAGCGGGAGAATTATTTCGGTCCTATAGCGCAAAAGATCAAGGTGATTTGATTAAGTCTTTAGGAGAAGCGTTAGCCACTGCTGACGAAAATAGTAAGTATCTAATGCTGTCTTATTTCTATAAAGCGGATGCTAATTACGGGACTGGTCTTGCAAAGGTAGCGAAGGCCGACATTCAGCGCGTGCGTTCGATGGCAAGTGGATTACACGATTAAATGGGAACTTATTCAACCTGAGTTCGGGATAAGAAAAAAGGTAATACTCTTCAAATCGTCATTCCCGCGAAGGCGGGAATCCAGTGGCACGTAGTGCCTTTTTGAGCGAGAAATAGAGAACTGGTTGAGAAAGTTGACCGCTGAAAGCGCTGGCGCGCACTGGATTCCCGCCTCCGCGAGAATGACGATAGTTGAAGGCAATTCTTATCCCGAACTCAGGTTATTCGGCGTACTTATTTTTCACCGTTGCGGCGAATTGAGGAGTTGTCGCAAAAAGAAAAATCGTACTGCTCATTGCAACTGCAAATCACCGCAACTGCAAATCACCGGAGTTGCCTCGATTGTTTATGTCGGGGTCCGGTGTCGTTGGTTAAACCGGAGAGGTTTCGTTAAGAGTGCCTTTAAATCCGCCAGCTAAGAAACAAAACCTCCATCAGTTATTTAAGGTTTTGCCTGCTTAACTGCCTCACCTGCGTCAAGCAAACCGGCTCCACATAGCGTTGTGGAGCAATTGGACTCAGCGGGAAATGCTCTGGCACTCGACTGTAATATTTGCAGAATTTGCTCAGAAGTTAATTGCGGATTAACAGCTAGCATCAGAGCTATCGTTCCCGCCACATGCGGTGCGGCCATGCTCGTGCCCTGGTAGGCCTGGTAGTTGTCACCTGTTGGGCTCGGAGACTCTGGGCCATTATTAGTCGTCGACAAGATGTTGACACCCGGCGCAGAAATGGTAATACCAGACCCACGATTGCTGAACCAGGCTAGCTTACCCGCTACGTCGGTCGCGGCAACGGCAATAACACCCGCGCAATTTGCTGGCATAGAGCCAGCCACATTTATTGCGCTATTGCCTGCGGCAACGACAATGGTGACACCGTTATTTTTAATATCTCTAACGGCATCCGCGAACGAAAGTGAACACTGGTTAGCATTTACACCCAGACTTAAGTTCAACACCCTGGCAGGGTGAGTGTTAGCCGGAACGTTAGCGACCGGCAAACCAGCTGCCCACCGCATGCCAGCAACAACATCGCTCAGAGAGCCACCACATTTGCCTAACACGCGGACGGGTAAGATTTTCCCTTTCCAGGACATACCAGAAACACCCATGCGATTATCACTTACCGCTCCGATGGTGCCGGCCACGTGCGAGCCATGCCATGAACTGGCGCCGGCGCCGCAGCCATAAAACGGATTTAGGGGATCAGGATCAGTTGCTTCTTTGGTGGTCACCCAATCGCCGAAATCCCTGCCATCGTAACTTGGAACGAAGCCACGATTGGCTGTGTCTGGATCAGAAATAAAATCGTATCCAGGCAGTAAATTACCCTGGAGATCCGCATGAGGAAGATAACCGGTATCAATAACAGCAACGACGATTTCAGCAGATCCTTGAGTTTCATCCCATGCTACTGGCAGATTAGCCCCGCCGGTTTCATTAAAATATCCCCATTGCTGATGATAATCGGTGTCATCGGGTTGCCGAAAATGACTAACGCGTAAATCAGGCTCCACGTACTCGACAGCTTTATCCTTAGCAATTTCCTGCATGAGCTGTTCGGCCGTTGAACGAGAAACGGCTTTATCTAACGATATAACCATCGTATTGTCATCAATCGCTTTTTCCGCGTGCATTACCACCTCCTGTACAGCATTTTTTTGGCTTTTTAATAAATGTCCCCTCTTTTCCTTGCGCGCTTTTTCTACGCGATCGATTACAAGCCGGAGTTTTTCTAATGGTTTTTTGGAGGGCGAAGCGGACAACGCATAACTTTGCACATTATTTGTCCCTTCATCTACGGGCTTAAGTTTCACGATGAATTGACCAACCATTTCATTGTTAGCTATCGATTGATTTTGTGCATAGACAAGCGACACGGGAACCAGCATTCCCACAAGTAGCGCTGCCATCGCGACTGTGTTCGCACTACTTTTAAAATGTGCTCTCATTTAAAGTCTCCTTAAAAGGTTAGGGTATTGCCTGAAAAATTAACGTTCTGCGAAAGGCTTAATCATAAACGATCAATACCGCGTAATTTCACTTTCACCCGATTCTGGCCGGGAAACTAATTAAAAATTACCGCTGCACAATCACCGGTTTCGGCACACCCGCATTCAACGCTACCTGCTGTGCATTTATTGCTTCATCGTGACTTGAAAACGGCCCGCTGAATAATCGATACAACATCCCTTGCTGAACAATTTCAAATGCGGGTAATTGGGTAAGTTGATTTTGTATCCGGTTAAATGTTGCTTCGGCATTGGTGCGTAAACCGAATGCGCCGAACTGCAAATAAAATCCACTCGCGTTATTTGGTGTAGTAATCACGATCGGTGGCGAGACAGATTCTGGTGTGGCATCGGTTGCAGGGTTCGCCCCAATCAGCGCTTCAAAGCTGGCTGTGTCGGCGGCTACTGTTGAAATTGGTGCTGGTGTGGTAACAACAGGTGTTGCTGTCGTAAATGAGGCAGCTGAACTTGCCAGACTTGTTGTCACATTCTCAGGAACACGATTCGTTTTGTTCTCCGCCATTTTTTCAATATCAGCCGGCAGTAATCGTTCCAACAATAATTCGCTACTTCCTTTATGAATGTAATCTAATTTCAAGGCAGCGGTATAAGACAAATCCACAATCCGGCTACTGTGAAAAGGGCCGCGGTCATTGATTCGTACGATCACCTGCCGGCCGTTGCTGACATTGGTAATGCGCGCATAGGACGGTATAGGCAGCGTTGGATGTGCGGCCGTCATTTTGTACATGTCGTACTTCTCGCCATTTGAAGTGCGTTGTCCGTGAAATTTTTTCCCATACCAACTACCAATGCCGCGTTGACTAAACGGATTGTCGTCTTTCATCGGCGTATATTTTTTTCCAAAGACAACGTAGGGCCTGCCGGTGGCGACCGAATAAGGTTCCACTTTGGGTTCGGCATCTAAGGTTAATTCCAGACCACCAGGTATATCTTCACCCGGGCCGTCATCTTTGTAGTATCCGCCGCGTCCTGAATTGGCTCTGGGCAGAATGGTTGTTGCCGGGGATGTTTTTTTGGTTGCTGAAGAAACAGATGCAGCCTTTTTAGGTGAGCTACCGCATGCAGCTAATAGCGCGCCGGACAAAATTATTATTAGTAGCTGATATTGATTTTTAAATAGATTCATCGTGTCTCCGATATTTACTTTTAGGGTGGGCACGTTTTTGTACCCACGCGGTATCGTTGAAAGGCTGAGGTATTTATTTGAAACGTAATTGATTAACCAACCGCGTGGCACAAAAAACGTGCCCACCCTACGCGAGCATTTACGCGATAGCTAACTCTGAACCAACTTCCGATTACGAGAAATACTCATCAATATTCCCGCACCAAGCGCCAGGGTGGCCAACGCCGTTCCGCCATAACTCATCATCGGCAATGGCACGCCAACCACCGGCAAAATCCCGCTGACCATGCCCATGTTCACGAAAGCATACGTAAAAAATATGGTGGTAATCGATCCTGCTAATAATCGCGTAAACAAAGTAGGTGCATTAGCAGCAATCATTAAACCGCGTATAAAAAATAATAAATAAAGCACCAATAACACGCTACATCCGATTAAACCAAACTCTTCAGAAAACACCGCGAAAATAAAATCGGTGGTGCGTTCCGGAATAAATTCCAGATGCGCCTGCGTTCCTTTTAACCAGCCTTTACCGGTAACGCCGCCAGAACCCACTGCAATCGTCGACTGAATAATATGAAAACCTTTGCCCAACGGATCTGTCGTTGGATCGAATAATGTCATCACGCGTTCGCGCTGATAATCATGCAAGCTGCTCCATACTAACGGCAGGCTGGCTAATCCGAGTACACCTGTGCCGACGATGATGCGCCAGGATAAACCTGCTAAAAATATGACCGATAAACCGGCCGCCAACACTAACAATGACGTGCCTAAATCAGGTTGTTTAAGGATGAGACTCACCGGCAAAATTAAGATGATCGACGCCACAATAAATGTACGCCAATTTAAACTCCCTTCGCGCCGCTGAAAATACCAGGCCAACATTAACGGCGTCGCTATTTTCATCAGCTCAGAAGGTTGTACAACTATGCCAAGATTTATCCAGCGTCTCGCCCCATTTTTGATGATGCCAAAAACAGCAACTGCAATCAGCAAACTCACACCTGCAATATACAACGGCACAGCAATCCGCATTAACGTTTGAGGCGGCACATTGGCTGCTGCCCACATCACAAAAAAAGCGATCACGATATTACGTAACTGATCTTCCACGCGCCCTGAAAAACCAATTCCGGCGGAATATAAAGTGACGATACCAACGGACATAATTAAGAAAATGATGATCGCCAATGGACCATCAAATACCGTGAAGTAAGGTTTAATAACTTGCCAGAAAGGACGATGTTTGTGCATGGTGTTTGTGATTATTCGTTTTCGACTACAACTTCCGGCGGTAGTAAATCCGGATCAACATGTTCCACCGGTTCAGTTTCTTTGCCCATGGTTTTTAACAGCTCTTTTTCTTTGTCGCCCGGACGCTTGCCCAATAAAAAATAATCGAGTGCCAGCTTGGCAATTGGCGCCGCTCCGGTGGACCCAAATCCGCCATTTTCCACGATCATCGCAATCGCAATTTTTGGATTTTCTACCGGAGCAAATGCGGTATACAACGCATGATCATGAAATTGAGCGGCAATTTTGCTGGCATTATATTTCTCTCCTTTTTTTATTCCAATCACCTGCGCTGTTCCGGTTTTTCCTGCTGACTCATAACCGGCATTAGCAAAGATGGAACGTGAGGTTCCTTCTTTAGTCACGCCCGCCATCGCTTTTTTAATGAAATCAACATTGGCCTGGTTTAACGGAATCCGATAACTTTCTTTTGGCACGGTAAGTGTGCGCACGCGGGTTTGCGGATCTTCAACCATTTTCACCAAATGCGGCTTCATCACCACGCCATTATTAGCAAGCGTAGCCACAGCGTGCGCAAGCTGAAGTGGTGTGAAACTGTTATAGCCCTGTCCGATACCGAGTGAAATGGTTTCGCCCGCAAACCATTTTTTTTGTTCGGGCTTTTTAAAATAAGAACGTTTCCATGCAGTGGAAGGCAATATGCCGGCGCGTTCATGTTCTAAATCAATGCCGGTTTTTTCACCGAAACCAAACGGCTTCATAAAGTCATGAATCGCGTCGACACCTAAGTCATTGGCCAGCAGGTAATAGTAGGTGTCGCACGATACTACGATGGATTTATACATATCAACGAGGCCATGTCCACCTACTTTGTCATCTCTGAAAGTATGGCCTCCTAATATAAAGTGGCCCGGATCAGAAATGGCAAACTGGGTTGTGCGCTTTCCCAGTTCCAGCCCGGCCAGTCCCATAAAAGGTTTATATGTGGAACCTGGTGGATAGCTACTGGTGAGTGCGCGATTAATTAATGGTTTGTCAGTGGAGGTAGTTAAATTGTTCCAATTGGCCTGATCGATTCCTTCGACAAATAAATTAGGATCGTATGTTGGTTTGGAAACGAAGGCTAGCACGTCGCCTGTTGCCGGATCAATCGCGACCAGTGCGCCGCGTTTGTCACCAAAAGCTTCTTCGACAATTTTTTGTAATTCAATATCAATCGATAAAATAAGATTGCTGCCAGCCGTTGCCGGCGCGCGCGATAAAGTACGCACTGCGCGTCCACCGGCCGATATTTCTACTTCCTCGTTTCCTGTTGCGCCATGTAAAACGCGCTCATAGCTTTTTTCCAGACCTTCTTTGCCGATATAGTCAGTGCCGTTGTAATTGTCACCATCTTCTTCGGACTCGTCTAATTTCTTTGCATCAGACTGACTGATGCGGCCGATATAACCGATTACATGCGCCGCAGTTTCACCGAGTGGATATTGACGAAATAACCGTGCTTGTATTTCTACGCCAGGAAAACGAAACCGTTGCACGGTAAAACGCGCCACCTCTTCCTCGGTTAATCGTGTTCGTATCGGTAAGGACTCGAAACTTCTGGACTCTTCCATAAGTTTTTTAAAGCGCTTGCGATGTTTGGATTCAATTTCAACCAACTCAGCTAATTCATCAATAACCACATCTAAATCTTGGGTTATTTTGGAGGGTGTAATTTCTAATGTGTAGGCAGAAAAATTGCGTGCTAAAACTACGCCGTTGCGATCCAGAATAAGACCACGATTGGGAACAATGGGAATAATGGCGATGCGGTTGTCTTCGGCTTGCGTAGCGTACATTTCATGTTTGACGACCTGTAGCCAGAAGAAGCGCGCGAACAACAAGGCAAAACATAAAAAAATAAACCCGGCGATAACGAATAAACGTAATCGGAAAAAGTACAACTCGCGTTCGGTGTTTTTAAATTCGGTCATGCTGGTGGCTGTTTTTCTCCCCTCTCCCACTTGTGGGAGAGGGGCGGGGGAGAGGGTTCGTAAAATTGGGAGAAACGTTGGCTATGTGCTGATTGCTTTGTCAAAAAAAATTAAAACCGGTTTTCATGAATAAGGTTTGTAGCATGGCCACTGTCCTCTCCCCAACCCTACCCATGAACCTTAGTGTTTATGCGGGTTGTGAAGGTGTTATTTGGCGGTATTCAGCCCCCTCTCCCGTCAACGGGAGAGGGTTGGGGAGAGGGTGGTTACCATGCTCAAGGTGCTATTTTTAAGTCCACTACCCTTTTTATGGCAAAGACAATGCGTACTTATTAACGTTACTCCCAGTTTCACGAGCCCTCTCCCCAGCCCTCTCCCGTCAACGGGAGAGGGGGCCGCAGCTCGGTTCATGGACACAATCCGGTCGAACGACGGGCGACTGTGTTCTCTCCCGCAAGCGGGAGAGGGAGCTAAATACGGCAAGTTGATGGGTAGGGAGTAAATAAACATGATGTTAGCTAAATCGGTCTTGTGTCATCACGATCAATAGCCCGTCGTTGCGGCGCTAATAAAATCCACGTTGCTAACGGCCACAATGCCGCTGTTACCACGCTTTGGGTGAAAAATAACATGCCGGGAAATTTGCCATTGACTAAAAACTGAATCGCCGCCTGGATGATTTGCGCTAATAAAAATAAGGGGAAAACATACAATGTTTGTTTGACCGGCGCAAACCAAAGTACCCGTCGATGAATCGTAATAGCGAAATAAGTGAGCAAGGTGTAAGCCAATGCGTTTTCACCTAACAAAGAAGCGGTATGCACATCCATTAACAAACCCATCATAAACGCAACGCCTATGCCAACTTTACGAGGTTGATGAATGCTCCAGAAAACCAGGGTTAACGCCACAAAGTCAGGCACACCTGCTGTTGTTCCCCACGGTAAAAAATTGAGCAAAAAAGTCATCAGCAAACTCAGAAAAATAAACACTGAACTGACCGGCAATAAAATGTAATGGGGTTGCGTCACTTAGTGGCACCTTTCACTGCTTCCTCTTTTTTTACCGGAGCCGCTGATTCGGCGCTATCACGTGTAATCCGACGGTTTATTTTTTTGGGCTTGTGCTCTTCATTCTTTTCTTCATTCGACGGACGCGCTGCAATATGCGTATCGACTAACAAAATAAGTACCTCTTTATGACGATCTAATCCGGCCAATGGTGAGCAGACAATGCGCTTGAAAGTGGCCGTGGCATCATTTTCAACCATCGTGACACGTGCTACTGACAAGCCTGCCGGATAAATTCCATCAATGCCCGAAGTCACTAAAATATCCCCCACTTTAATATCGGCATCACTGGGTAAGCGTAATTCTAATTTACCGATCTGTCCTTTGCCATAAACCACGCTGCGTAATCCATTGCGTTGCACCTGTACCGGTATGACCTGATCTTTATCGGTTAGCAGGGTGACTTCGGCGGTGTGAGCAAACACACGGCTTACTTGTCCTGTCACGCCCAGGTCATCAATGACAGGTTGTCCCGCAGCGATACCGTGATGCATGCCGCGATTGACAATAATGCGGCGATTAAAGCTGTCACGTGCGTCATACAAAATGGTTGCCATTACCGAATTCACCGGCACCTGTTCACTTGTGCCCAATAACCGGCGTAATTGTTCATTGTCGAGTTGGAGTTGCCGGCCTTGTTGCAGCTCAACCGCATTGCGAGTGCGCGCACGTTTGAAGTTGGCATTTTCTTTTTCCAATGTCGATAACTGAGAAAAATAATCGCCCACATTGCGCGCGGTATCGCGCGGCATTAAAGCGAGCATTTGTAAGGGATATAAAACGGAGCCAACCATCTGGCGCACCATATGCAGCGTATGTAAGCGTGCATCGATTACTAACAGCATGATTGCTATCAGAGAAAAGAAAACTACTTTGACCCGCGCTGACGTGCCTTGTTTAAAAAGTGGAGGAGGGTTGTAATTCATCCGATGTCGGTTTTGTAGGGTGGGCACGTTTTTGTGCCCACCATGATTGCGACTTCCGTGAAAGTCAATATTGCATATCTGTTGAAAAGCGATGGATTTTTTTAGCGAATATGAGCGACCAACCATGGTAGGCACAAAAACGTGCCCACCCTACAACAACCTAATCGTACGAAAACATGGAGCCTAATTTGTCGATTCTGTCCAATGCCATTCCAGAACCGCGCACTACGCATGTGAGCGGGTCTTCGGCAACAATCACCGGCAAACCAGTTTCTTCCATCAATAAGCGATCCAGGTCGCGCAGTAATGCACCGCCGCCTGTCAGCATCATGCCTTTTTCAGCGATGTCAGCACCTAATTCGGGAGGCGTTTGTTCCAGCGCATTTTTGACGGCAGAAACAATGTTGTTCAGCGGATCAGTCAGCGCTTCCAAAATTTCATTGCTGGAAATAGTAAAAGAACGTGGAATACCTTCCGATAAATTGCGTCCTTTAACTTCCATTTCTTTCACTTCAGAACCCGGGAACGCCGATCCAATGGTTTTCTTGATTGCTTCTGCGGTTTGTTCGCCAATTAACATGCCGTAGTTGCGGCGAATGTAATTCACAATGGCTTCATCGAATTTATCGCCACCAACGCGGATGGAGCCTTTGTAAACCATGCCGCCGAGCGAGATGATCCCAACTTCAGTCGTTCCGCCGCCAATATCAACAACCATGGAACCAGTTGCTTCAGAGACTGGCAAACCAGCGCCAATGGCGGCGGCCATCGGTTCTTCAATTAAATACACTTGCGATGCGCCGGCGCCTAAGGCGGATTCACGAATCGCGCGACGTTCAACCTGAGTAGAACCACAAGGAACGCAAATGATGATGCGTGGTGACGGTTTAAAAAATTTGGTGTCATGCACCATGCGAATAAAATGCTTGAGCATTTGTTCGGTCACGGTAAAGTCGGCAATCACACCATCTTTCATCGGACGTATCGCTTCGATATTGCCAGGCACTTTGCCCAGCATCTGCTTAGCTTCTTTGCCGACTGCCTGAATTGTTTTTTTACCATTCGGGCCACTTTCCTGGCGAATTGACACTACGGAAGGTTCATCCAAAACGATGCCCTGGCCACGAACATAAATGAGCGTATTTGCCGTGCCCAGGTCGATTGCCAAATCGTTTGATAAATAACTACGAAAAAAACCGAACATATTTTGTCCTGTGCGAAAAGTATGCGTTGCGTGGGGAGTTTGGGGGTATTGCCTGATATTTTAGTTGTGCCTGACTCTGGTCAGACAAGCCCGGTATTCTACCTTATAATTCCGGTCCGTTTTGTATAAACGCAGGCGTGTTTTCGTAGGGTGGGAACGCCTTTGTGCCCACCATCTTTGATGGACTGCAAACCCAACTAAATTGCTTAGCTTTTCAACGACTACGCCATATCAACTTTTCTAATATTGCTTACATGGTGGCCACAAAGGCGTGTCCACCCTACAAAACCTGACCTTGAAATCAAAATTATGTCTCTCAACGAATCTGATGTAACCCGTATCGCTCACTTAGCCCATCTGGAGTTGTCCCCCCAGCAAACCACCAAAACGTTAGAACAACTGAACGGCATTTTTGCGTTGGTAGAAAAAATGCAGGCGGTCGATACCAAAGGCGTAGAACCGCTTAGCCATCCGTTTGCTCTGGCCGTTGATCATCTGGCACTGCGTCTGCGCGAAGACAAGGTGACCGAAACGAATCATCGTGAAGAATATCAACAACACGCACCCGCCACAGAAAATGGTTTGTTTTTAGTTCCCAGAGTGATTGAGTAAATCATTCAACCCCGATTCCTGATCCCCGATCCCCGATCCCCGATCCCCGATTCCTGATCCCTGATTCCTGATCCCTGACCCCTGACCCCTGACCCCTGATATGCATACCAAAACACTGACTGAACTCTCCGCGCTGCTGCACAGTAAACAGCTCTCTGCCACGGAATTAGCGCAACATTATTTAAAGCGCATTAGCGCGATGAACGACTTAAATGCCTTCGTGCATGTCGATTCCGGCCTGACTCTGGCGCAAGCGGCACTAGCGGACAAATTATTAGCGCAACCCAATGCACCTGCATTAGCCGGAATTCCCATTGCACATAAAGATGTTTTTGTTACGCGCAATTGGCGATCAACAGCCGGCTCCAACATGTTAGCCAATTACACCAGCCCGTTTGATGCCACCGTGGTGGAGCGATTAAATCAGGCTGGCATGGTGACCTTAGGCAAAGCGAACTGCGATGAGTTTGCGATGGGTTCTGCTAATGAGAATTCTTATTTTGGCCCGGTAAAAAATCCATGGGATAAACAAGCTGTTCCCGGCGGCTCTTCCGGTGGCTCAGCGGTAGCAGTTGCTGCGCGTTTAGCGCCTGCCGCAACTGGCACTGATACTGGCGGCTCGATCCGGCAACCCGCTTCTTTTTGCGGCGTAACTGGCATTAAGCCCACGTATGGACGCGTATCACGTTTCGGCATGATCGCTTTTGCTTCGTCACTGGATCAGGGCGGACCATTTGCGCAAACGGCGCAAGATTGCGCTTTGCTGCTCAATAGCATGGCTGGTTTTGATGAGCGCGATTCGACGAGTTTAGAACATCCCATGGAAGATTTTGGACGCGAATTAACAGCGCCACTCAAGGGTTTACGCATTGGAGTACCACGGGAATTTTTTGGTGCTGGTTTAGCACCCGATGTTGACCAGGCAGTTCGCGCTGCTTTCGCAAAATACCAAGAACTGGGCGCGACATTAATCGACATTTCTTTACCAAAAACGGAATTATCTATTCCTGTTTATTACGTCATTGCACCTGCGGAAGCGTCATCTAATTTAAGTCGTTTTGACGGCGTACGTTATGGTCATCGTGCTGCTAATTACGATGGGTTAACTGACATGTATAAAAAGTCACGCACCGAAGGATTTGGTGATGAAGTTAAGCGCCGGATTTTAGTCGGCAGTTACGTTCTGTCACACGGTTATTACGATGCATATTATTTGCAAGCACAAAAAATTCGTCGATTAATCGCCGAAGATTTTCAAACTGCATTTAAACAATGCGATGTCATTATGGGACCAGTTGCGCCAACAGTTGCGTGGGATTTGGGCGATAAAACGGATGATCCGGTCGCTAACTATTTGGCTGACATTTACACGCTTTCACCCAGCCTCGCCGGTTTGCCCGGCATGTCCGTTCCTTGCGGATTTGGTCAGGGCGAAAAGAATAGTCGTCGCCCGGTTGGTTTGCAATTGATAGGTAATTATTTTAGTGAGGCCAAATTGCTGGGCATTGCGCATCAATATCAACTGGCTACTGAGTGGCATAAAAAAAGTCCGGTTGGTTGATTACTTAGCTCCCTCTCCCGTTGTGGAATAACGGGATTTAAATTATGTTTGTAGCGTAGCAACCACCCTCTCCCCAACCCTGCTATAAAACATTTTGGGCTCAGGAAGCCGCCCTTGCAAGGGCAACTTGTTCCGCAGGCGCAGTGCATGCACTGCGAAACCCCTGCTACACCCCGCGGAACGGGAGAGGGAGTTAAACCGGGATTGGTTCATGGGCTTGGGACTAAATTGTTACCCTGCCAAATAAAAAGGAAAAACACTATGCAATGGGAAGTCGTTATCGGTTTTGAGACGCACACTCAGCTCTCAACCAAATCAAAAATTTTTAGCGGATCATCGACTCAATTTGGCGCTGAACCCAACACGCAAGCTAGTTCTGTTGATTTGGCGTTGCCTGGCGTGTTGCCTGTTTTAAATCGCGCGGCGGTAGAAAAAGCGATTCAGTTTGGATTAGCCGTGAACGCGACAGTCGCACCCGTTTCTGTTTTTGCGCGTAAAAATTATTTTTATCCTGATCTTCCTAAAGGCTATCAAATCAGTCAGTTTGAACTGCCAGTAGTGCAGGGCGGCGTTGTTAGTTTTGCGATGGAACGTGACGGTAAAACGGAAATACGCTCGGTGCAATTAACACGCGCGCATCTCGAGGAAGACGCCGGCAAATCATTACACGAGGATTATCAGGGCATGAGCGGCATCGATTTAAATCGTGCCGGCACACCGTTATTAGAAATTGTTACCGAGCCGGTTATGCGCAGTGCCGCAGAAGCCGTGGCCTACGCTAAAGCCTTGCATTCATTGGTAACCTGGCTGGGCATTTGCGACGGCAATATGCAAGAAGGCTCATTCCGTTGTGATGCCAACGTTTCGGTCCGTCCGGTCGGGCAAGTGGAATTTGGCACACGCTGCGAAATTAAAAATTTAAACTCATTCCGTTTTTTAGAAGATGCCATCAACATCGAAGTGCGTCGTCAGATTGAATTGATTGAAGATGGCGGCAGAGTGGTGCAAGAAACGCGTTTGTATGATCCCGATTTAAAACAAACCCGCTCCATGCGCAGCAAAGAAGATTCGCAAGATTATCGCTACTTTCCTGATCCCGATTTACTTCCTTTAGTCATCAGCGAAGAATGGATTGCCCGCGTTAAAGCGACGATGCCAGAATTACCTGCCGCGATGCGCGCACGCTTTGTTGCGTCTGTTGGTTTATCGGAATATGACGCGATGGTATTGACGCAAACTAAAGCAACGGCAACTTACTTTGAAGAGGTGGTGCAATTTACCGGAGCAGGTCAGGCCAAAGCCGCGGCAAACTGGATGATGGGTGACGTCGCTTCCACATTGAATCGCGAAGGTATAGAAATCAGCGCTATTCCTGTCACCGCGCAGCAACTTGGCGTGCTGTTGCAGCGCATAGCGGACGATACGATTTCGAACAAGATTGCTAAAGAAGTTTTTGCGGCGATGTGGCAAGCGCCCTCATCGGACGTCAATTTGGCTGACGTCATCATTGAAGCTAAAGGATTGAAACAAATTTCTGATCCGGCTGCGTTAGAAAAAATGATCGATGAAGTAGTGGCGGCGAATCCTAAATCGGTAGAAGAATTTCGGGCTGGGAAAGAAAAAGCGTTTAACGCACTGGTCGGGCAGGCGATGAAGGCGACTAAAGGAAAAGGAAATCCTGCGCAGGTGAATGCGTTATTGCTGGCGAAATTAAAAGCATCTTAAGACAGGATGCGATCTTGCGTAGGGTAAGCACGCTTTTATGCCCACGCGGTCGGTTGATCAATAAGATTCTTAATATATGTTCCGGTTTATCAAGCACCGCGTGGGCACAAAAGCGTGCCCACCCTACAAACTTACGGAGTCACGCACATGGATTCAGGCACACCACTTAGTGCTGCAATTTCTACACCGCCCGATTCGCATTTCCATCCGCTAAGTAACCATAAAACAGGACCGGTGGCCATCATCCTGTTTATCTTCTTGCTGGTATGTGGTCTGGTTTATACCGCGCTCAGTCTTACTGCTGATGTCACCGAAGCAGGTTCCACACATACACAATGGCTGCCTTATTTTTTACTTGGCCTGGCGTTACTGATTGCCCTCGGGTTCGAGTTCGTCAACGGATTTCATGACACAGCCAACGCGGTAGCCACTGTTATTTACACGCACTCGTTGCCGCCGAATGTGGCGGTGGTGTGGTCCGGTTGTTTTAATTTTCTGGGGGTCTTGTTATCCAGCGGTGCGGTTGCTTTCGGGATCATTTCTTTGTTGCCGGTTGAACTGATTTTACAAGGCAATTCCGGCTCAGGATTTGCGATGATCTTTGCCTTATTAATTGCCGCCATCGTGTGGAATTTAGGTACGTGGTGGTTAGGTCTGCCAGCGTCTTCGTCGCACACGATGATCGGTTCCATACTCGGCGTGGGTATCGCCAATGCATTGATGCATGGCCGTAACGGAACCAGTGGCGTGGACTGGGGACAGGCGACCAAAATCGGTTACACCTTGTTGTTATCGCCACTGATTGGATTCGTTTGCGCGGCGTTATTGTTATTAACGATGCGTGCTTTTATTAAAAACAAAGAGTTGTACATGGCACCGGTGAATAATGCACCGCCTCCCTGGTGGATACGTAGCTGTCTCATCCTGACTTGCAGCGGCGTTTCATTTGCACATGGTTCCAACGACGGGCAAAAAGGTATGGGATTAATTATGCTGATTCTGGTCGGTAGCGTTCCAATGGCTTATGCGCTGAACCGCGCTATGCCAGCAAGCGAGATCACACAATTTGTCGCCGTTGCGCATGTAACTCAGCTTGCTCTTGAAGAATATGCACCGCCAACTTCTCTGCCTGTGGCTGAATCTATTGCTGAGTCTATTACTGAATCGCGCGAAGTTTTAATTACCTATATCCGTACAGAAGAATTAACGCCGGATGTCATACCGGCAGTGTCGAGGCTCATCGGTTTTATTGGTGAACGGGTCAAGGAATCCGGTTCGCTTGCTAATTTTTCAGTGGCCAGGGTAACTAACGTTCGTAATGATATGTATCTGGTCGCCGAAGCCATTCGTTTTTTTGATATCAATCCCGCTATTGATTTTGACCAGGACACCAAAGCGAATCTGACTGTCTTCAAAAAACAAATTGATGATGCGACTAAGTTCATTCCACTCTGGGTAAAAATCGCCGTAGCAATCGCGTTGGGTCTGGGTACGATGGTGGGGTGGAAACGTATTGTTGTCACCGTCGGTCAAAAAATTGGTAAAACACATCTGACTTACGCTCAGGGCGCTTCTGCTGAATTAGTTGCCATGTGTACGATAGGTACCGCCGATGCATTTGGATTACCCACCTCAACCACGCATGTGCTGTCATCTGGTGTGGCAGGCACGATGGCGGCGAATAGATCAGGTTTGCATATGTCGACTATCCGTCATTTGCTTATGGCGTGGGTTCTTACTTTACCAATGGCGATTTTGCTTTCGGGATCGTTGTATTGGTTGTTCTCGCATTTGTTTTGACGGAGCTTATCTTGCAAGAAAATTTCATCTTATTTGCCCCTACAACGCTGAAATGAATTCGCGTTTTTATCGTGTTGCGCAAAAATTAGATGCGGAAGAATTGGTGCAAGATCGCGGGGCTTTTTTTGGTTCCATTCTCGAAACATTGAATCATCTGATTGTGGCCGACACGATCTGGTTGCAACGGATGGCGCAACATCCATCTCAGTTTCCCAGCCTGCGCATCGTGAGCGACTGGCTTAAACCTGGCGCATTAAATCAGATATTAGTTTCTGATCTGCCGGGTTGGCTTGAGCGGCGTGGCAAGTTGGATCAGATCATTAAGCAATTCGTTTCAGAAATTACTTCCGCTGATTTAGAAAGTTTTCTTTCCTACACAACTACGGAAGGAACGCTAAATAGGAAGCCGTTTAAAAATATCTTGCTGCATTTTTTTAACCACCAGACACATCATCGTGGTCAGATCAGTACGTTATTGTTCAGGCGGGAGTGGATGTTGGTGTGACGGATTTATTGAGCTTGGTTCCGGGTGCGGTGGAAAATAATCAGGTTAATTCGTAAATATTCTCTCGTCATGCCCGCGCAGGCGACCCCGTCATTCCTGCGTAGGCAGGAATCCAGTGCGCGCCAGCGCTTTCAGCGGTCAATCTTCTCAACCAGTTAGCCATTCATCGCTCAAAAAGGCACTCCGTGCCACTGGATTTTCGCCTGCGCGGGAAGGACGAGAGGGAGTAGGCATTACAACGCTTGCAACGCACGAATACCTTCCGCAATCGTTACCGGATCATAGCTGCGCAAGATTTTTTTGATGGCGGATTCACACAGCGTTAAATCAATATTCATCACTTCCTGTTTGATTTCCAACAACTGCGCCGGTGGCATCGACAGTTCCCTGAAACCCATGCCTACCAACAAACGCGTGAGTTTAATATCGCCCGCCATACCGCCACAAATAGCTACCGGAATCCCGGCCTTTTCCGCGGCACTGACGGTCATGGCTAAGAGTTGCAAAATGGCCGGGTGCACATCGTCATATAAATGTGCGACTGCATAATCCGCCCGGTCAATCGCCAGTGTGTATTGAATTAAATCATTGGTGCCAATGGAAAGAAAATTCAATTTTTTGACGAACATCGGCAAACTCAGCGCAGCGGCGGGCACTTCTATCATGGCGCCCACTTTAATGGCTGGATCAAACGCGATACTTTGCAAAACCAGTTGATGTTTAGCCTGCTCCAACATCGCAAGCGTCTGATCAATTTCAAACGAATGTGACAACATGGGGATCAGTATATTGACCTTGCCAAATGCAGAAGCGCGCAAAATGGCACGTAACTGGGTCAAAAATAATTGCGGCTCGGATAAGCAATAGCGAATTGCCCGCAAACCCATGGCCGGATTTAATGTGGCCGTATCCATTTCATCTATGGGTTTATCCGCGCCGACATCGAGCGTGCGTATCGTAACCGGACGTCCCTTCATTGCCTGCACGGTCTTTTTATACGCGGTAAATTGTTCTTCTTCTGATGGCAAATCGCCATTGCGTCCCATAAATAAAAATTCAGACCGGAACAATCCGACGCCACAAGCGCCCACTTCATTGGCTGCAACGGTGTGTTCAGGAAATTCGATATTGGCTAATAACGTAATTGCGGTGCCGTCTTTGGTGACTGCCGCAGTCTTTTTGAGCCGCGCGAGTTTTTTATGAAATCGCTGTAATACCGTTTGCCGGTCACGATACTCTTCTAAAATCACTTGCTGCGGAGCGACAATAACAACGCCGGCTTCGCTATCGATAATGAGCCAGTCATCTTGCTTAATTAAATGGCTGGCATTACCCAGCCCGACCACCGCAGGAATGCCCAGGCTGCGTGAAACGATCGCGGTATGCGAGCTGCGGCCGCCTTCATCCGTTACAAAACCCACAAAGGCGGAATTTTGAAATTGCATCATGTCGGCCGGTGAAATATCACGCGCGACCACGATCATGTGCGTATTTAATTCATCCACGCCGGTGCTTTGCGGAAGCAGCATGGCACTGCCGGTGAGCAGTTTTAAAATGCGTTCTGCAACCTGTTCGATATCGGCTTTGCGTTCACGCAAATAATCGTCTTCAATTTCTTCAAATTGCGCCAACAGCGCATCAATTTGTGTGACCAACGCCCATTCCGCGTTGTAATGACGCGTGCGGATAATTTCTAACGGTGCCTGGGCCAGCATCGGGTCAGATAAAAATAATGCGTGCACATCTAAAAACGCGCCTAATTCGGAAGGCGCATCAGCTGGTAATTCTGAGCGGATTCTTTGCAAGTCAATTTCAGCTTCACGCAACGCGTTTTGTAATCGTTGCACTTCTGCTTCTACTTTTTCTTGCGCTACCAGATAATGTCGCACTTCCAGAGACGCAGGGCGCAACAAGTGCGCACGGCCTATCGCTATGCCGCGTGAAACAGGTATTCCTTGCAAGATGAATGAAGCCATGATTTTCGTGATTTATTAAAACTGCGTTATTCAGCCGCTACCATCAACCTGATCGTTTATGTGGGTTGCGACGGTATTATTAAGCCACATCCGACTCCCTCTCCCGCGGAACGGGAGAGGGAGCCGCGCCTCCGGTTCATGGACACAATCCGGTCGAACAACGGGTGACTGGTTTCTTTCCAGGAGGGAGTAAATCCATGTTACTCGCCTTCACCAAATCGTTCCGACACCAATGCCGCAATCGCCGTGCTGCACTCCTGTTCATCCACACCCGCCGTTTCTAACGTAATCCGGCTACCCTTACCTGCTGCCAACATCATCACGCCCATGATGGATTTGCCGTTCACACGTTTATTGTTCCGCATAACCCAAACGTCAGAAGCAAATTGAGATGCCAGCTGAGTAAATTTAGCCGAAGCACGTGCGTGAAGACCAAGCTTGTTGATAATTTCTAATTCGACTTGCACCATATTTTCCTCTTGATCTAGCTTGACAAATCCGGTCGCAACCGGACGGCGCCGCTATGCGCCCCTGATTGCGCCATTTCAATAACCACATCCAATTTACCAGTGCGATAGTTCAGGGCACGCAGCAGCATGGGTAAGCTCAATCCGGCTAAAACGGCCACCTGATCTGGCACATCTAATTGCTGACTGCAATTGGCCGGCGTTGCCCCGGCTGCATCGGTCAACACCAACACTCCCTTGCCTGAATTCAACCGCCCGATTGCTTGCCGGGCCAGCTTAATGACCTCATCGGTATGTTGATCTGGCTGCACATCAATTGCTTCCAGATACTCCTGTTCACCTTTAAATACATGATGAACCGCCGTTAAAAACGCGCTGGCAAGCGGCGCATGAGCCACTAAAAGAATACCGATCATGTTCTTTCCAGTGCATCAATAAACATCGCCGCGACATCAAACCCGGTTTGTTGGGTTATTTCTTGAAAGCAAGTTGGGCTGGTGACGTTTATTTCAGTTAAAAAATTGCCGATGACATCGCAACCCACTAATAATAAACCGCGTTGCGCCAGAATGGGGGCCAGCGTTTCGGCAAGTTTAATATCATGTGCTGAGAGCGGTTGCGCTTTGCCCGTGCCGCCTGCCGCCAGATTGCCGCGCACTTCACTGCCCTGCGGAATTCTGGCCAGCGAATAAGGAACGACTTTGCCGCCGATCAAAAGTATGCGCTTATCGCCCAAAGTAATTTCAGGAATAAAACGTTGCGCCATGATGGTGTGCGCACCGTTGGCGGTCAGGGTTTCAATGATTGAACCTAAATTCAGTCCATCTGCATTAACTTTAAAAACACCGGTACCACCCATGCCATCAAGCGGTTTTAAAATAATCGTTTGATGTTCTTCATGAAAACGTCGCAACCGGACTGCATCACGCGTGACGATGGTTGGTGCAATAAATTGTGGAAACTGCGCGATGCTGAATTTTTCGTTGTGATCGCGAATGGCGGCAGGCTTGTTAACTACCCGCGCTCCGGCCAGCTCCGCTAATTCGAGTAAATAGGTGGCATACACATATTCCATATCGAACGGTGGATCTTTGCGCTGTAATACCACGTCAAATTCATTTAGTTGCTGTTCTTTTGGTTGCTCTGCGTCATACCAGTTGGCATTGTCCGTCAGATGAATACGCCGCACCTGCGCCACAACTTGTTCCCCAACATAAGCCATGTCATTTGGCAGAAACGAATGTATCTCATGCCCACGTTTGGCAGCCTCACGCATCATCGAGAAGGTAGTGTCTTTGTAGATTTGGAAGTGGTCGAGCGGGTCGGTCAGGAAGGCGATTTTCATGGTGTGATTTAAGGTTGTAATATTTATTTTCTATCTATGAATCTGTTCTATTTAGCCCTCTTCCATGAAAGGTACAAGCGGAAATCCAAGTCCGGGAAGTCGTAATTCGTAGGGCGTAATAGCGTAGCGTATTACGCCGCATGCATCCCAAAAGACGACAAATTTCCAATTATTAACGGACCTTAGGCTCCGGGTGGAGCGGATTTTTTACGATTAACCTTTTGCAACGCAACCATATGGACAGGTGGTGGTAATGACGAGCCGGCTATGTTGATAAACATGCGGCGTAATACGCTGCGCTATTACGCCCTACGAATTACTGCTTACTGGCTTTGGGTTGCCCCCGACTAAAGCACTCGAGGGCAGGCTCTAAAGCCGCGGGCGCCTGGACGCTGAAAAAACAGCAGTAGTGTGCGAGAAATTAATAAACCTCAGGATTCGGATCAGTTCTCTCCAACTCCAGCGAAGCCGCCAACAAAGCTAATCGCCCAACCACGCCATACATATAAAAACGATTCGGCGACATCGTACCAGGTTTAGCTTGCGCATCGGGCAAAGCGTGTTGCAGTGCAAATGCCAGCGGAACAAAATGCGCGCCTGGCGCATTCAGGTTTTCATCCACGCCACGACCAGAATGCACCCGATAAAAACCACCAACTACATAACGATCTATCATGTACACGACCGGTTCAGCCACGGCCTCATTGATCTGTTCAAACGTATGCACGCCTTCCTGAATAATCACATCGTTTACTTCCAGACCTTCTTTTACGACCGACATTTTATTGCGCTGTTTCCGGTTTAAGTCTTTTACGTCATTGGCGTCATGCACGGTCATAATGCCCATTCCATACGTGCCGGCGTCGGCTTTCACGATCACAAACGGCTTTTCTTTAATGCCATATTCTTTGTATTTTTTGCGAATCTTGGTTAATACCGAATCGACTTGCCCGGCTAATGCATCTACCCCAATTCCTTCCTGAAAATTAATTTGAGACGCTTTGCCAAAATACGGATTCAACATCCACGGATCCACATCCACAATTTTCGCGAATTTTTTAACCACGTCGTCGTACGCTGCAAAGTGATTGGTTTTGCGGCGCACAGCCCAACCAGCGTGCAAAGGTGGCAATAAGGTTTGTTCGTGTAAATTTTGAAAAATGGCGGGGATGCCTGCCGACAAATCATTGTTCAGCAAGATGGTGCACGGATCAAAATCGGCTAGTCCTAACCGGCGCCCATTCGCTGAGCGGACCAGCGGCTCCAGCGTAAGAATGGAGCCATCTGGCAATTCCAGATTAGTAGGCTCTTTGATGTCTTCGGACAAACTACCCAGGCGCACGTTGAGTCCCGTTTGCCGGAAAATTTGAATTAAACGCACGACGTTTTGCAGATAAAAAGTATTGCGTGTATGACGTTCAGGAATCAGCAACAGATTCTTCGCATCCGGACAATATTTTTCAATCGCCGCCATCGCTGCTTGCACCGCCAGCGGCAACATTTCCGGCGCTAAATTATTAAAGCCGCCAGGATACAAATTAGTATCAACGGGTGCGAGCTTAAAGCCCGCATTGCGGATGTCAACGGAACAATAAAATGGTGGAGTATGTTCTTGCCATTCCAGACGAAACCAACGTTCAATTGCTGGTGTTGCATCTAATATTTTTTTTTCCAGGTCTAACAACGGGCCAGTTAATGCAGTTACAAGATGGGGAACCATAAAAAACCTTAAGCGGGGGTGACGGGGAGAACTCGCAATTTTAGCCGGATTTACTCTCTCACGCTCGAATGTCTTGGTGGCTGTTATTCAAGCTGATACGGCTTGCTTCACTTTCTTCAAGACGGAAAAATTAATAATCAGCAAACATTTTCTGTGCAATTTTATATGCCGTTTAGCTTATAATCGCAGGTCTCGCGTGACCGCAATCAACCAGTAAAAATCAGGAGAAACCATGGCATCAGTAAATAAAGTCATCATTTTGGGCAATTTGGGTCGTGACCCGGAAACACGTTACATGCCAAGCGGTGATGCAATGACGACGATTTCTATCGCTACGACAGATAGCTGGAAAGATAAAACCACCGGTGAAAAGAAAGAGACGACCGAATGGCATCGTGTTGTTTTTTTCGGCAAGTTGGCTGAAATCGCGGGGCAATATCTTAAAAAAGGTTCTTCGGTATATGTGGAAGGCAGCCTGCGCACCCGTAAATATATGGACAAAGACAGTATAGAAAAATACGCCACCGATATCAGGGCAGACACCATGCAAATGTTGGGCGGAAAACCAGGTTCTACAGGAATGGACAGCAGTTACGATGCGCAACAAGGTATGCAAAGTTCACCTCCGCGTCAAAGTATGCCAGCACAGCCACAACAACACGCCGCTGCGCGTCCGGCTCCTGGCTTTGCCACTATGGAAGATGACGATATTCCGTTTTGATTTAGCATTTTTTGATTTGTGAATTAATTTGACGCCGTCTTTTAAAGGACGGCGTTTTTTGTTAACCCGTTCAGACCAGCGTGTTGATATAAGTCAGCCTTCATAATAAAAGGTACATAATATTACCCCGTTATGTATATAATATTACCCGTTAAGTATGTTTTCGGATAAAATATTACCCAATAATGGAGCGGTGATTCATGACTAAACTATCACACGTAAGCCTCGAAGTGACAAATGCGCTCCGCACAATTGGCAACAATATTCGGGTGGCACGAACTCGTCGCAAGCTGCAAAAAGAGGAGTTAGCGCAACGATGTGGAATCACACGCAAAACTCTCTATTCTCTGGAAAAGGGAGAACCAGGTTCGTCTATCGGTAACCTTCTTACCGTACTTTGGGCTTTGGGCTTGCTAGATTCAGCGAAAACCATCGCTGACCCGGACAACGACGAACACGGGAAAATTCTGGAAGCGGCACAACGGCCAACGAGAATTCGGAAAACAACTTCATCTGCCAATGACTTTTGAGTACAGCAATGTCTAAAAACGAGCAATTTTGTTATGTATATATTCAAATGCCCGGCACATTTGAAACAGTACCTTGTGCGTCATTGCGCATAAAAACGGTTGGAGCAAATGCTCATGAAGGCACATTTACCTATGGTAAAAAATATCTTCAACGCAAAAACGTTATTTCGTTAGATGATTTTCATCTCCCTCTATCCCAACAGCCTTTAAAGTTCACCAAGTTAAAAGGCATACCTGGCGCCCTGCGGGATGCCAGCCCTGACACATGGGGGCGTCGGGTTATTCAGGCCAGGTTGGAAAAAGCGGAAGCAGATCTTCAAGAAATGGATTACTTGCTCAATGGACCGGACGACGGCGCGGGAAATTTGAGTTTTGGACTTTCCTCCGAACCTCCTCCACCCCGGAGACCCTTTAACAAAACGCACCAACTGGAAGCTCTTATCGATGCTGCCGAAAAACTGGAAGAAGGTGGCTCGCTACCTCATGAGATTCTGGAAAATCTGGAACCTGGAACCAGCATGGGCGGCGCTCGTCCAAAAGCCACAATTGAGGATCAGAATATTCTTTGGTTGGCAAAATTCCCGGAAAAAAATGATCAACACAATTTGCAGCTTATTGAATACGCTACCCTCGAGTTAGCCAGAGCCGCTGGTCTTAATGTGTGTGGCACGCGATTAGAAAAAGTCGGGAGACGCGATGTATTGATGCTTCGTCGGTTTGACAGAGAATGGATTTCTGACGAGCAGCGTTACTTAAAGCACGGATTAGTTTCGGGATTGACGGTTATTGATGGCGAAGATGGTTACACGGGCAGAGAGCGTTGGTCATACTTATTATTAGCCGATGAATTAAAAAGATGGTCTTTTAAAAATCGCGACGACAGGAGTGAACTTTTTCGCAGAATGGTTTTTAATGCCATGGTCACCAACAATGATGATCACCCGCGCAACCATGCGTTATTGCGAACATCGGGCGGCTGGCGTCTTTCTCCCGCGTATGACATCGTGCCGACAGTAATGGTTTCTCAACAACGTCGGGAGTTAGCTCTTACAGTAGGCCAATTTGGCAGAACTGCCAGCATATATAACTTGCTTTCCAGGGCCGATGTTTTTGGCCTGTCAGTAGAAGAAGCGAGGACCATCATGTCTTCGATGCTGAACATAGTCGAAGGATGGAAAGAGCTATTTGCAAAACAGGGAGTAGAGCACAGAACTATAACTATGCTCGAACAAGCCATTTTGCCTCGATGTTATTTCAAAACTGAGCCGGTAGATATTGGTTAATTTCACTCTGGTACTACGTTTGGCTAACGTCTTTCGACATTGCTTCCGCGCTGTATAAAAAAGATTCCGATATAGGTCACAATTTGGGATTCTTTCTGCCGCCACTGACATCTTTGTCACAATTAGCGACTAAATAGAAAAAGCCTCTCACCAAAAAATGAGATTTTCTAAAAAATCACCAGTAACAAATTCATGACTATAAATGTCCAATACTCCGAATAGTTCCAGCCGCAAATCCCAGATTATTTGACTTTTCTTTTAAAGCAATTAGTTAGCAATGGCGGTGCACCCGATCACGGATTTGTTTTACCCATTTTATTAGTTTCTAAGCTGCCTGTGCGGCAGTGATGAACCATACGCTCAAATATTGGTAGCCATTCTTGCTTTCTAAGCTGCCTATGCGGCAGTGAACGACCAATTTTTAGAGAACCTTCCCGGATTTATTTTCTAAGCTGCCTGTGCGGCAGTGAACTAATCGTGAAACGGACATTGACATCGCTGTAATTTCTAAGCTGCCTGTGCGGCAGGAACAGCAAGCCCGCTAGGAGCGCAAGCAGAAGCAGTTTCTAAGCTGCCTGTGCGGCAGTGAACGCCTTTTTTAACAATCTGGATTTCTCTATTCTTTTCTAAGCTGCCTGTGCGGCAGTGAACCTACCCCGCCCCATTGCAGTATTAACCCTGTATTTCTAAGCTGCCTGTGCGGCAGTGAACCACCTGCAACACGATCACTAATTGAGGTAATTTTTCTAAGCTGCCTGTGCGGCAGTGAACGAGCGCGTCAAGCAGACTCAACTAGACGCTGCTTTCTAAGCTGCCTGTGCGGCAGTGAACCTAATAAATATTTAATAGCGGTGGGGTACAAATTTCTAAGCTGCCTGTGCGGCAGTGAACGTTATGTCCGAGCGTATTAAGCAGACACAGTTATTTCTAAGCTGCCTGTGCGGCAGTGAACAGCATTTGAGTACCAAGTACGCTGAATTTATATTTCTAAGCTGCCTGTGCGGCAGTGAACTCGATGCAGTTATCAGTTTTGTTTTTAACATTTTTCTAAGCTGCCTGTGCGGCAGTGAACCGATACTTCTACAGCGAATGGCAGATTGTTCTTTTCTAAGCTGCCTGTGCGGCAGTGAACTTAACATAGCTGTACAGTGTTGTCCGGGTGATTTTCTAAGCTGCCTGTGCGGCAGTGAACGGGATCGTTGGTTGATATGTCCGCTTGATTGATTTCTAAGCTGCCTGTGCGGCAGTGAACTCAAGAGCGTGAGTATACCCGGCTCCTGCTTTTTTCTAAGCTGCCTGTGCGGCAGTGAACGGATAGCTGCTGCGAGAGCACGGGGCCGGTTATTTCTAAGCTGCCTGTGCGGCAGTGAACAAAATATCGGCTTAAAAGTCATAACGGGGGCATTTCTAAGCTGCCTGTGCGGCAGTGAACAAACCTTAAACACAGGGACATTAACCACGGAATTTCTAAGCTGCCTGTGCGGCAGTGAACAACCCACGTTGGCGACACCCACGGGAACGAGTTTTCTAAGCTGCCTGTGCGGCAGTGAACTATACAAGTTATTGAGAGAATCGGCCCCATGATTTCTAAGCTGCCTGTGCGGCAGTGAACTGGAATATGTTGCTGTGTACCAAAACGCTACATTTCTAAGCTGCCTGTGCGGCAGTGAACGGCAAGAAATGGCCGTTCCGAACAGTCATAGCTTTCTAAGCTGCCTGTGCGGCAGTGAACTCCAAAAGCCAGTTCCATGACTTTACCGATCTTTTCTAAGCTGCCTGTGCGGCAGTGAACCACATGCATAACGCATCTTCAACGGATTCGATTTTCTAAGCTGCCTGTGCGGCAGTGAACAATAAACCTTATAAACCACGGCGTATTTTTTTTTTCTAAGCTGCCTGTGCGGCAGTGAACGCAAGCAAGTTTTATATCTGCTAGGGCCAGTTTTTCTAAGCTGCCTGTGCGGCAGTGAACCGCAAGCTTCTTACCTTGTCGGACAGTTAGCGTTTCTAAGCTGCCTGTGCGGCAGTGAACTAATGTATCCGGCGCGTAACATTTCTTCGGCATTTCTAAGCTGCCTGTGCGGCAGTGAACAGCATATTCTTAAATGCTGCTCCGGTTCGGTTTTTCTAAGCTGCCTGTGCGGCAGTGAACTTCCCAGGCGGGCCACAGTACTCCGGTTAAAATTTCTAAGCTGCCTGTGCGGCAGTGAACCTCGACTTAGTAGCGTTTGACCGCGCTATCGCTTTCTAAGCTGCCTGTGCGGCAGTGAACCAACTGGCCATGCTGCGCGGCACGTATGTAACTTTCTAAGCTGCCTGTGCGGCAGTGAACGACAATGATTGCAGACTCATCATTATTGACGCTTTCTAAGCTGCCTGTGCGGCAGTGAACTAGGTACGCAGAAGAGTGCGAAATAATCATGTTTTCTAAGCTGCCTGTGCGGCAGTGAACCAAATCCAGAGCGGCATAACCCCGCCACCTTTTTTCTAAGCTGCCTGTGCGGCAGTGAACGTACTGAAGGACTTGCAGCTATCCCTTTTGATTTTCTAAGCTGCCTGTGCGGCAGTGAACCGTGCGGCGCTATCAAGTCAATATCGCTTATCTTTCTAAGCTGCCTGTGCGGCAGTGAACGTTTCTGCGGAATCTGTGGCGAGCTTGTTGCGTTTCTAAGCTGCCTGTGCGGCAGTGAACAAGGTTTGCCGCCGATGGTTTTCGCGCCCGAGTTTCTAAGCTGCCTGTGCGGCAGTGAACTGAAGCCAAAACGTAAAAAAGTGAATTAAAACAAGAGATTGCTTACATTTGCTATTTTTAACCAATGTTTAAATGGATTATCGTAACCGATTGATTATTAAACCAATTTTTGAAAGGCAATATTCATTGGTTAAAACAAAGGTACTGTCGCCTTTGAACTCAAACCATAAAGGCTAAAACGACCCACAACGGCTTTCTCAATCGTATCCCTGACAATAAATAAACGAAAACGATGACCACTACTTAAACTTTGAATTTTGATAAATGGCGCATTAATCCTCTCTTCTTTAAAACTTGCCAACTTTTGCAATGCCTCAGCTTCATCAATCCCCTCCCGGCGCGATTTTCTTCTGGCTAACCGTTCAATATTAGATTTTCCCTGCATACGTTTGAAGCAAGCATAAGCAAGAACATTTTCCGGAACTTCACGCACCTTGGTTATATGCAAATAATCGCTAAGCCGTGCAAGCCATTTTTGAATGTCCAGCATTTCCAACTGAGTCTGGCTCTCAGCTAACAACCTTAATTTTTTACCTAAATTAAGGTTATCGCTGTTGTATTCAGGAAAAGCCACCGCGATTGGTGTCGTGCCATTTACATCTTTAACTTCAACCAAAGCCAAATGAATTTGTTGATACAGCTTTTCCCAAAGAAAATGCAGACCTACATCAACACCGGGCAACAGCGTGATATCTATGTAAACTTTCATGACTACTCCTTATCACTTTCTCCAAACACGCCGCCGCGAACTAACATTGCCATTACATAGTGTTCATCAAATTCATTTGCTAATGGCTCACCGCGTGCGTATTTATCAAACAAGGTATAAAAATCGGCTTTATCTTTCGGCTTTCGGTAAGCAACCCCTAAATTGGTAACCGCTCCATAAACCTCAATGGCAATAGGACCGGCATTAATTTCTTCATAATTGGGATACCAGGTATCAATAGTGCGTAATGCGTTACCAATTTTTTGCGAATGCATCGCCGCCTGTTTATTGACTGAATAGAGAATTTTGCTTTTTTTGGATTTGCTATTTCCCTTATCTAAAACCAACTCTTCACTTGGATAAACTTCTTGCGATTTTCCTACTTGTACATACGCATCAATTTCTAATAATAAAAATTCAGTTTCCTTTGATAAGGCGTTTGCTATGTGTTCCGCCAATTCTTGAATTTTCGCGTCCCTTAAATCAAACGTACGCAGCGATGTTTTTGTCGCATCAAACACCCATTTACTATAACTATCACCCTTACGCACTTTTACACATACTTCACTATTTTCAGCGCCTACCCGGTTTCTCCATAAGAAACGCGCATTCGCAATGTTGGTCGCGTAACGGCTTGCTAGTTCGGTAAATTTATATTTTTCAATGTAAGCCTGTGCAACCGCGTTATAACTTTTATTAAACACAGCACTGTTGCAAGCGGATGGATGTTCTACTCCGCTTAATATTTTTAACGTAAAAGATAATTTAAGCGTGTCTTGATCTTGACCCAAAGCGCACACGTCAACGGTTTGTAAGTTGGCATGTTCGACTTTGGCATCGAGTTTTGCCGGATCATTCTGCAACTCTTTTTTTAGCCGGTTAGAAATTGTTCCGCGTACGGATTTTTCAATCAACGCAAGTGGTGTCGCTTCTCCATGTCGTGTTTCCCAAGACGTACCAAACAGGTAACCGTCTGATGGAACCAGTTTTTTTTCAAAAGCCAGTACAGAAACCTTATCTATTTTTTGCGATGCTATTGCCATGTTTTGCTCCTATGGGTTAACAGAAGTGCTGCTGGTAATTGCCAGTGATTGCTGGCAAAGATAAAGATCATTTAATTCTTCATAGTGGTAATGCCATAGCAATTCATCCAGTGAATTGAGGCGATACGGCATGACAAATTCACCGAGCGTGACGACGGCTTCAGCAAATCGATGCGGAACTGTCGGGTCACGCTGATTTAACGTTTCGCCTGGTGCGGTAATCGGTGTAATGCCCTGAAAGCCGGTTGCAACCGGCACTAGCCAGCCCGTAGTTTTACGCTTACTTGTCCAGCTAACGATGCCATCTTCATCGATTTCACTGCGATGTTTGATGGTTAAGTAATCGAGTAACGCATCTAACGCATCTTGCCCTCGCTCCATCGCTTCAACCATTAATTCACGACGTTCGATAAGCGCGTAGCCTGGCATTAATTTCCGGATAAATTTTCTCATCTCTAACTGGTCATCCTGGTTCACCCGAATAAATGCGGGCGGCGCGAAGTTAGTAATATCACCGCCTGCCATTTTCATTTGACTGTGCAAAAATTTCTCTAACAAAGGCAATATTTTTTCTTCGTCATCTTTAGTAATGCCTGCCGTTTCAATGACCAGCGTTACCTCAAGGTGACAGCGTGCTTCCTCAATAAAAGCTGGACGGTCTCCCTCTTTATCGAGCGGATTACCTGTGCCGATAATGGAATAAACAAAATCACCTCGCCCTTTATAAGTTTGTAAATCCAGTTGGTGGCAAATAACGCCTACACGTTTAAAAAGTAAATCAGTCAATTTTTGATCTGCCTGCTCTGCTAAGGCGCTCTGTAATTTGCGCTGCAACGCGTGTACTGCGCCTAACCACGCTGTCATGGCGGGAAATCCAATGGTGTAAGGACTTGATAAGGCATTAGCGTGTTGAATTTGTATATGCGGTAATAACAAGAGACATTGCATGTTCATAACAAGGCTTCCTTTTGTTGATGAATCAATTGATACACATGGTTCAGCTCGTCGTCATTAAGCGCCACGGCTTGTTTACCTAAGACTTTTTTATAAGCCAGAATAATCCAGCGCGCTATGTCTTTTAAAAAGATAGCGACATCGTCGTCGTTGCGTTCATTTTTCCAATGGTCGTCCAAAATGATTTTTTGTTTTTTGAGCAGATTATTAAAACGTTCTTTCAATGACCAGCCCGGTTCATTGGTCCGTAGTTGCCAGATTTCCTGAACAATGTCATCAAAAATGGCTAACCAAATTTCATTACAACTTGTACGAATCTGGACATTGTTACGAGGATCTATGAACCAGTGGTGCAACGATTTAAAACCGATTTTGAATTGATATGGTGATAAACAGCTGTTGAAAAAATCGGTCGTGGGCAGGCGGATCAGTTCTGGTTTTAATGTGGGTGGAACGCATTGGAGCAAATACGATTTGCCGCCATATTGATTATTTAAAACGCTGATGTTTTGCGGTTTAGTTCCCCCATATCCGATCATTCCAAGGTTATAGATATCATCAAATCCATGCGCGCTAACTTCATTTTTCTTCCGCAATTCTTTGGCAATTTGCGTGTTTTCTCCGAAGCGCATCTCTTGTACATAATTCCGTAATTTATAGATCAGACCAGATGGCGTCAGGATAGAAAGCTGGTGGTAGTTTGAATTAACCGGAAAATAGATTTGTTTAATTTTTGAGCTGGTGACGGAAACCTCTTTAATCTCTTTTATCGCCATGAACCCGCTTCGTAATTCTTGATAGCTTGCTGTTGGAATAGCGAGCAGTGCTTTGGCCAGATCCGTTTCGTTTTCAATATGAGTAAGAAGTTGTTGTCCATCGGCGAGTTTTAACATTAAAAATTTGTAGACATCTAATGCGGAAGCACTGCCTAACGCATCTAATTCTGACTGCACATTGCCGCTTCTTACTAAGCCATCCATTTTTGAAAGCACTTTCACAATCACCGACGTCGTTTTACCGTTTTTATTTCCCCGTCCACTTGGATGACTAAAGGTGCAGGGATGGGAAGATAAGGAAATTTGACCAGCTCTTTTTGCTGCGTCAGGCAACCAATTATGTAAATTAAATTCATCATCTACTTTTGATTTTGCGTCATGAATTTCAGATTCATTCATCACGGCGTTAACACGTTCTTTCAGCCTTTTTTCTTTTCTGTCCTTCAAATATTCTTCAATCACGGCATCCATATTATTTCCCCTTTATTTAATTTCACTCAAACCAAATTGCGGTGAATAACTAAATTGCTTACTTCCATCTTCATTGAGAGGTACAGAAATTTCTCCAAATTTTGATGCTGCTTTATAAAAACTGATATCAAATTTTTCCGCTGTTTGTTGCAAGATTTGTTGATAATCACGCGGTAACCACAGTCTGTTATCGCTCAGGTCATCTTCTTTATGATTAATGTTGTTCGTTTGTTCTGCTGTCGAAAAATTACCTTGCTGATCTTTTTCTTGAAAGATAAATTTAGTATCAGGTTCATCTGGTTTTTCAGGCATCAAATATAAAATTTGCGTTGGCGCGCTCTCCCGAAAACGATTAAGTTGCTGTGGCAGCGCGGTCAACCACCAGCATTGGCTAATCCATCCTTCCAGCGCTTCGGGACCTTTATTTGTAAATTGGGTAAGTGAGTTACCGATGACATGGTGTTCTAAATCAGCTAACCGATTTTGGGGGTCTAATACCAGAGGCCGCGAAATGCGTGGTACAGCATTGATGCGTTCGCCTATACTTTTTTCATCGATTAATTCATTTAGACGGTGACTATTTAAAACCACCTCACCTTCATAACCTGGAAGGCAAAACACTGCTTTACGCTGGTTGGTTTGCGTATGGATTTGCTTAAATCCCTTCAAGTTATATTCCAGCAAAGCCATGTTCGGTTGAAGTGGCTCAACATTTCGGTGACGTAATACTCTGCCTGCCAACTGAATAATGGAACGATACGACGAGGGTTCTACAACCGCCCAGTCAAAATCATGATCGCGTCCTATTTCTTCCACGGGTGTTGCAACCAAAATGTAGATGAGGTTTTGTGCAGCGGTTTTTTGTAGTTGCTGTTTGATATGGGGATCGTTGAAAACAGCTAACGGATTTTTACGCTTCAACACTTTATCAAGATGATTTTCTTGCACGCTACGCATCAATAGAACTTGCTGACTGTGATAAGCCATCACTTTTACTTCCATATCTTCAGGCCAGGTTGCATGGATTAAAAATTCGGCAAGAGCGACACAAGGAGAAATATTCGCCACACGCACTACACCAAACGATACTTTTTTTGACGTGTCTGGATCACTCTGATGATGCTTGTTATGTTGTTGAATAATTTCTGCTTGTACGGTTTGGAATAAAACTTCTTGTAAAAATTGTTTGTCCGTTTCTGAAGATAAATGAATCGGTGCAACTATGGGTACGATGTAAGCTTTGCGTCTGGCGATTTGCTGTGAAAGATTTTTCACGCGCTTAGCAATAAATAAGTCGTGAAAATGATAGAAGCTGGCTTCGCCTTGTTCTGCCGCCTGAACAGAAATAGTTTCTACCCGAGCACCAAATTCATCCACCCAGGCGCAACCAATTTTTGCTGAAATTTCACGGCTCTTAGCGAATAACTGCCAACCTTGTTGATACGCATGGAAATAACCGCGGGCTAAATCGGGTGGAATAGTGGCGGACGAAATCATTACTTTACGGCCCAACATGCCAGCTAAATGCACTAAGCGTCCAATGGCAATTAAATCTTTTCCGTCAAAATCATCAATTTCGTCAATCACCAGATCAGAAGACATTAAACGCAAACACGGCAAAATATAACGGCCGCCACGTGTGGTTTCCGTGGCCGCCATCATGTGATCAATAGTGCAGGCAAGCACCGGCGAATATAAAAATTGGCGATCTTTGTTTGTGGTTAAAACGGTTGCCAGACCTTCTTCTGGAATAGGGCAGTCATAATCCAGCTCGCCATCCAACAAGTCCTCTGCTGACTCTGAGCCAAATTCTTCTGCGGTGATTTTTTCCTCTGGCTTTTCATGATTCGCCTTGTGTAAGTCGAGCACCGCGCGTGATCCGATTAAGACGGCAAGCTCGGTATTGTCGAGATCAATGCGCTGGCGATACTCATCGCCTGTTTGCAAAGTTAAGGTACGCAAACCCAATGCCAATATATAACGCAGCTCTTTTGCGTCCGGTGCTAAAGCACGCATAATTTTGGCGTTGGCAAACGTTTTTCCACAGCCAGTGCTTGCCATATTGACGGTAAAAAAACCAAAATGGTTGCTTTGTGCTTTCGTTATTTCGGTGTCACGCCAGCCTGCAATATGCGTCACGATTTTGTCTTGCCAGTCGAATTCTTTAGGACTTTTTTCTTTCAGTTTTTTTGTCGCGTCAGCAAAAGGTAAGTCCCGTTCAAAAGCGGGTAAATAATGTGCGGTATTTAAAGCTTGTTTTGCTACGCCGCATAAATGTTCATCCAGTTTTTGCTTTAGCTGTTTTGTTTTGCTATCGGTATTAGCGTAAATAGCTAACTGGCTTTTCCAGAATGGATCAGCGGGTTGCGAGGAATACCAGTGATCGCCCAACATCAACGTTAAACGTGCGTGATGTAAAACTACTCGCCACACGCCATTTTCCAGCGCGTTATCCAATAACGGTTTTTCCGTGATCGCTTTAGTGGCCCATTTTTTAATTTGTTTGAACCATAAATTGGACTCACTTAACAGGCCGTGGGGAAAAGTGAAGCAATCTTTCAACGCGATATCACTCTGATGATTTTCGTATCCCCACTTACTTTCAATACGATGTAGCGCTTGATTTAACGATTCACACGATGCGCCGCGCCAGTCTTTTCTTTCATCCCTGGTTAATGAGGGCAGACGATGGTGCGTCAGAATCAGCCAGGCAACCATGCTGGCCAGTGGTGGTAAATCGGAAAGCGGCCTTTTTATACGTTGATTGTTCAACGATTTTTTCAGCAGCTCTTCGTTAATTTTTTCCTCAAACAGTTGCGTCAGCCATGCTTCATCTGTCTTAGCATCGTTAATTAATGCGCATAACAATAAGCAGGAAATCCATTCATGGCGCAACGGATCACTGCTGTTTTTACTTGCGACCAGTTTGTTTTGAAAACATAACGAGGCTTTTCCCCAATCGTGCAGCAGCGCAGCTAAAGCAGTACATACTTTAATCAATGGCAGATAGTGCCAATTGCTCTCGATGGTTTTTAGTACTTTTTTAGTGCTGTTGACAGGGACTAATCCAAGCTCATTAAACTGGCCTTTATTTCCCACAGCCCAGACAAATTCACTCCGTGAACGGTTACGTATCCAATGACATGCCACCGCCGTATTCTTACTTGCCGTTTGCCGTAACATTTTTTTTACAGCCGACAATCCTTCTTCGGTTATTACGGTTTGCCACGTGTTGTCACCTACCCGATTGGCAAAAGTATCTAATACACGGCGTGTTTTTTTAAGGGCGTTTTTGGTGCATTGGGAGACAAAGTAAACCATCATGGTTCTGTCATCCCCTGGCTTGCCGCTAACGCGGCTTCTTCTGATTGACCACAAAGCGCCAGCTCTTTTATCTGATCGAACATAAAATCCAGCGCTTTGTGATTAGTGAATGACTGCAGACACTGCTGACGAAATTCTTGCTCAGTGGCGTTTTCTTTTGCGCACACAAAAGCCCACGGTAAAACAATGGCGTCTTTAATTAAATCAGCTACGTCAAAAACTAAAGCTCCACGACGGGTTTTACCGTGCATAACCGCAAAACTATGAGGTATGCCTAACACCCAGAGTGTGCAGGCAGCTAATCCATAGGCCAGATAATTACCGTGATTTAAAAAAGCATTCGCTTTGTCAGAGGCTTGATGTTCCCGCGTGAAGTCAGTGCATTTGGTTATTTTTGCAGCGTACTTGTAAAGTGCTTTGGTGAGTTGTGCTTCGGTTAGCAGCAGGTCAGCAGGTTTTTTGCCAGCCTCAATACGCTGACTAAAGACGTTCAGGGCGCGTTCGATATCAGCATCATCCGGGTAAAAACCTTCGGTTTTTAAATCTTTGTCATTGCTCCAGACTTTTTTTAAATAACGGATACGGCTTTGTTGCATTTTTTTGGCGCATGCCAAACGCTGTTGAGAATCAAACCAAAACGACATCCATCCTTGCAAATAGTGCGTTGGACGATATTCACCTTGTGGTGTCATCCATTCGATTTCGTTACCTGAATAAAGTGGCGTTCCGCCGCCGCCACAAAATCCTATTAATACACCAGCACGCGCCAACATTCGTACTGCTGCTTGCGTAATGGATGTGCCACTGCCCATTAGTAGTACGGTGGTATTTGCTATGGGGATATTCCAATAGCGATATTCGTGTTTGTCTTCCTGAAGATATAGAACACGCCCGTCTTTTTGCATCACCCGGCAGTGCTCCAGATAATAGAGGTTGGCTCTTTTGGAATGCAAAATACTTTTTAAATCAGAGGGAGATAAATCATCCATTGGCGCATACTCCTGAGGGTATCTGGCATTGGTTTTATTTGACGTGATTCAATATCTTTTCAGGGAGCAGTAACACAATGCATGCGGTCAATTCATCCGAGACCTGTCGGTGTCGTAATTAAACAAGTGGATGTGGCTAACGCATTGTTTTAAAAGAAACCCAATATATGGGCTTTGCAGCTAAGCCCCGATATGCTGAGCATATTCGGGGCGTTGGGCAATTTGTAATGCAGATCTGAACTAATCAGCTGAAGCAACCGGAACAGTTTTGGTACGGTCTAATTCTTTGCAAATCGAAATTAAGAACAAAATATCGCGATATACGGATAAATCGAAACCTATTCTCTCGCCTTCACGGTCATCGATAAGTAACGATTCTAAGTAAGGCACAATATAGTTCGTATTCCAAAATGCACAACAGCGCGATGTGACATGCTCATAATCGTCCAGGTATTTCGACTTACTCTGGTTGGCAGCCTCGCTGAACTCCGGAATGTGAATATTAAATTGCCGTTTTAAGCGCGCGCTTAACTTTGTATATTTCTCTTCATCATTGACCAGCCTGTATAAATCCAATAAATAAAGCAAAGTTACTGGCATGGATAAGTTGGCGTCAAGGCTTTGCGGTTCCAGAATTTCAATGGCACGTTTGGGATTATTGATTGATACCCAAAATTCAGCCTCTTGTGTGGAATCGGACAATTCTTCAATCTGAATTGATTGGTTACGGCGACTGGTAAACAGGTTAAATGTGCCGCCATTTGCCTCTTCTGACGCAGACAAATTATCCGCCACGGTCGCATCAAAAACAGGCTGTTTTGGCGTTTGTGAAGCGCCGTTGCCGTGCCAGGCTTCTTTCACTGCGTCTGCTTTTTGTGGTTCTGAGATTGGGTTTGGACCAGATTTTTCTTCTTTGGCAAGAGCCTGCACTTCGTCAACGGTTCCCTCCATTTTTGGCTGATGCTCTGCCGGAGAATTCCACCAGTGCCCGCTTTGATGTTGACGTACCTTGCGTAACGACAAATATAACTTTCCAACAACTAATAGCAGCACTAATAGCAACAGCAATACAACCGCATTCATCACAATCAGGTGCATTGGATAATCGCGTTCTACCGGTTTGCTCTGAATATGCAGTTTTAATTGTTCAAGTTCCATCTCCAGTCGTTGAACTTTTTGTCGTGCCTCATTTTGTGCCTCGTTTTGTGCATTTGTCGCTTGTGCCGCCAACAGCGCAGGTTCATCCTGCAACATTGCTGCAAATCGCTCCTTTGCGAGACTATTTTCCTGAATACGCTGTAGTTCAATATCGGCAGGTTTTGTCTCTGCTAAAAAGGGAGCGCCCACATTGGTATTTTGTGAAATCACTTCATTACTAATTTTTAACTCGTCTTTGGGCGGAGAAGCTATGACAGCGGGTTTCTTGCTGATGCTACTTTCAGGCTGAACAACTGGCGACGATTTTTTGGCCGTACCGCGTTTGGTGCGTTTAATGCTTTGAGTACCTTTAGAAGCAGTTTTTTTGGTCGCCGCAGGTTCAATAAAATTTGCTGCAAGCGGTGTTTGTGTTACCGGTTCTGCATGGTCAATCGCAGACGTTGTCATAGCAGGGGAATAAATTTCAGCATGATCCAGCAGAAGCGAAAAGGTTCGTTGCATCGACGGGCCACACGTTAGCGCGACAGACAACGCTATTGCAGGTTCGGTAATCCCCACTTTTGTGATGAGATTGACCAGGGTGGGGGAATCGGAATGCTCAGAATGCGCTGTCAGTTTCGGATAAATAAATTCGATGCGTGGGCTGGCAATAAAATCGCCGTCTATGGTTTTAACCGTTGCCTGAATGCAGCCGGCGTTGAGGTCACTTTGCGGTACGCCGGTAATGGGTACCTGAACGTTAAGAGGTTTTCCCAGATAGGAACGTAACAGTGGGTCGCCAAAACCAACCGCGAAAGCACCTGAACAGAAAAGCAGACTGCAAACCGTCGTTACTAAATTTAACGAGCAGTAACGCATAGTTAGTTTAATTGGTTGATTATTAATAATTGACCCCCGCATTTCGTTGTCTGACAAATTAGGTGAGTGAAGCAATATAGCAGCATTGAAAATTAATTCCAGATATACCATGGCATTTTTTAATTATTTTTCATCGGCTGCAAATCCGAAATCTTGAATGGGGACGGGTAAATATCCATTGCCTGGCAAGGTATCGGATATAAATAGAATCTTTTCCCACTGGACTGCGTGGATCAAAGTTGACCTGGCTTGCTATCTCGCCTCCCCCGCTTTTTGCCAGTCGAAAAAATCTTTCGATCGCATTGCCAATTCGTTCCGGTATCTCGCAAGGCGATGGAGTTGGTTTTTAACCTTGTTGCATAACCGCATCAAATAATATGGTGAAAAATATCACTGTGCGGCAATGGATTTGGTCATACGTATAAGTGGAATGCTGATTCCGGTCGATGTTGGTACTTGCACTTTTTCAACCACACTGAATCCATACGTTGCATAAAGCGGTTCACCCGCAACAGTTGACATAAGTTGCAGCGTGCTGAATCCTTCTTTTTTTGCGGCTTCTTCACAGAGCGACAATATAAAACGTCCAATTCCTTTCCGGGCGTACTCAGGATGAGTATACATAGCGCGAACTCGTGCTGATTCGCTGACCGGATCAAGCAATCGCGCATCGCGGCCACTGGTGTGGTCTCCGCCAAACAATGTCGCGCGCCGGCTCCAGCCACCGCAACCGATTATTTTGTTGTGCTGTTCAATAGCAAAATAAGTTCCATCGGTGATCAGGTTGGTATCGACCCCCATCAGCTCGAAAGAGGCTTCTACCTTTGGCGGATCTAAAAAAACGCCGATGAGTTGACGAATGGATATGTCCATCAATGCATGTAATTCAGGCAGGTCGTTTAACGTTGCCAGCCGATGAGTAAATGCGGAGATATTTTTCATACGTTTTAATCTCAAAAAAATGGAACTAACTTGAATGAATTATCCAGGCTAAATTTTGTCAGCCTGTTTTGTCATCCTCTTTAGCATCGTCTGACAGGGAAGCATTTTCTTCATTTCGCCTGACGATTAATTTTTGATACAACGCGTCCCTGCCTGAACTATCGGCGTCCATCAATTCCACCAGTACGTTATCCGGGATGCAGATGTACTAGCGCTGATTGGTGCGCATGTCCACGGTGCGCCATCCCAGTTTAGACAACCAGTGCCATTGTTCAACATTGATTGGGTATTTCAACTTAATTTTTAACTTGTCCAACACAATGCTGCTGCCGGTTTGCGGCATGGGTCCAGGTAAGGTTGATTGACGCTGGGTACGGATTTTAAGATAGTGCGGATAGCATTTATTAATTTCATGGCTATGCATTAAGTGAGTTAAGCAAGGTGAATAATGGCTCGGGTCAGTATATACCGCTCGTCATTCAAGATTTCCCGATTATATGATTTGTTATCCCCGGCCTCGCGCACTGTTGTCCGGAGTCTCCGGGCCGATTTGATGATAGGGAGAACGTCACGCTGAATAAAAAAACCGACAGGCACAAATACATGTCGGTTAATGATTTATCCGCTTCCGGAATGGATGCCCGTACTTATTTATTTGAGCTTCACCACAGACATCAACGCACGGCCTCCCGCTTTGTATGTGTACAAACTTAAATAGCCATTCTTCAGATTACCTTTATCATCAAAAGCAATATCTCCGGTCACTCCTTTGTGATGGATTTTTTGTAAAAAGGGCAGATAGACGGCAGGGTCGGATGATTTAGCTTGTTGCATTGCATCAGCTAAGGTCATCACAGCGTCGTAAACATAGGGTGAATAAACCTGAATACCAGTGCCAAAACGCTTTTTGTACGCTCGCAAATAACCGTCATATCCTTTTTTTTCCTTATCCGTTACGCCGCCTGCCACCGCGCAAATTACCTGATCTTCGCCGAGCGCATTTCCGGCCAGAGCGGATAATTGTTCAGTGCAAATTCCGTCACCACCCATAAATTTGGTCTTAATACCCAAGGCTTTCATCTGACGCAACATCGGGCCAGCGGTGGCATCCATGCCGCCAAAGAAAATAATGTCCGGCTTCGTGGCTTTAATCGTCGTCAAAATCGAATTAAAGTCCGTGGCGCTGGCTTTCGTAAATTGTCTTTGCGTCATTTTGACTGCGTCGCCGCCGTTACTTTTACTCTGGCTTTTCAATCCTTTAACAAACTGATCTGCAATACCCTGACCATAAGCGGTGCGGTCATCAATCACGGCGACTGTTTTGGCATGAAGAACGTTGGTTGCATAGTGACCCAGTTCAGCACCTAACTGGCCGTCGTTCGCCACATCCCGAAACGCCGATTTGTAGCCTTGTGCGTTGTATCCCATAGAAGTGACTGAAGGAGCGATCTGAGGGATGCCCGCTGCGTGATAAATTTTTGAGGCAGGAATCGACGTGCCGGAATTCAAGTGGCCGACTACGCCATTCACCTTTGCATCCACTAATTTTTGCGCGATAGAAGTTCCTTGTTTCGGATCGCCGGCATCGTCTTCGGACATCAGAACAAAGGTCACTTTTTTGCCATTAATTGTAGTTCCCTTTGCGTTCAGTTCTTCGATCGCCAGTTTCGCCCCATTGTCATTATCTTTACCTAAGTGAGCTATGGCGCCAGACATCGCCGCGACATGACCAATTTTGACGATGGTTTCATCCGCTGAAAAAGAGGGCGCAGAAAAGAAGCTGACTAAAACAGTGGATAGCGCGATGATGGATTTCTTCAACATAAATACTCCCTGTAATTTTTTTACTGAACCACAAACACGAAAGTGCGGTTACCTGCTGTGTACGTGTACAGAAATTGCAGATACCTGACCAATTCCACTATTGTTTCATCGGCGGTAAAAGCAGTTGCGCATAAAAAACAGCCGAATACGGCTGTCCAGATTGTTGCTGTTAATTTTTTCAGCTGCATTACTTCTTTATTTTATTTTGTGTTTTCTTTAATGTAGGCCGGGGTGTAATCCCTGCAACTTCGTCGATCATGGCGGGATTGCATCCCGGCCTACAGTTTAAAGCTGCACAGTGCGTTTAAAATTTAGTGCGTAAGCCAACCGCAACACCGGTACGACTTTGTGCGCCACCCAAACCGGCGCCAACAAATTGCAGGACCGTATTGGTGAGAGCGCCGTTATCAACCTCACCGCCACTTACTCTGGTGTAATCAAGAGATAAATAAACATCGGTACGTTTAGACAAGTTGTAATCTGCGACGGCATATACCGTTGATAATCTACCGCTATTTCCAGCTGAAGTTTCGTTTTTGACGAAGTCTGTCATGTACGCTAATGTGTAACCCATTTTCGGTGTGGCCTGATACAGCATGCCTGCTGTGACGACGTTATCTGTCCGGCGCAAGGTGTTATTTGCGTTCCCCAACATGCTGGAATTTGCTAAAGCGCCATCGGAACCACTGGCTGCAATCTGAAATCCGGCATCACGTCTTGCATTGACATAATTCAAATAAAAGGTCACGGGATTAACATTTAACGTTGCGCCTATTCCAGCAATATTTGCCTTATTTGAATTCGCATCTTTGGATAGTTGATCAAAAACTCCCACACCGAACGTGCCATTGTCGTAGCTCAGCCCCAATCCAGTTGTCGAACCGATGGCTGTTGAGCCTGCTTTTTCACCAAACGAATATTGCACTTCTGCTGATACTGGCCCCCAGGTGTTGGTATATTTCAGGGTGTTATCAAAGCGAACGCCAGTTATAAATAGCTGCCATGAATTTTCAGGCAAGTTACCCATACCCAACGGGTCATATTTACCAAGCACATCAAACGCCACACCGTATTGACGACCCAAATCAATTTCACCCCATTCTTTATTTTTCAATCCAACAAAAGCCTGGCGCCCAAATAACTGACCTTGTTGATCGCTCTCACCCGTGTCGGGTGATAGTCCCATTTCCAATTGGAATACCGCAGCGTTACCACTACCTAAATCTTCGATGCCCTTAAATCCAAGACGAGGTCCTTGAAAGATACCTTGCCCCAGCTTGGTATTAGACCCCCGCGAGCCATCTGCTTTAATTTCGTTGCTTGTGTGACGTATGGCCGTACTGACTACACCGTACATCGTAACGCTGGATTGGGCGAACGCACTGTTTGCCGTCACCGCACCTGTTATGGCGCTTATGGCAGCAAGTAACACAACTGATTTTTTCATTTTGAGTTTCTCTTCATTTTTAATGATGACGATATTAGTAAGCTGAATTTCTTTGATTGAGTATTTTTTGTGCTCAGCTCTTTTTGGTCGGCTATGTCGTGGATTAACCAGTCGTTCTGGTTAAATTAGTTGAGCTATATACCCGTCGCCTTCCAAAAACCGCATTTATAAACTGAGTCTGGGCGACCCCGTCTTTTTCCGCCTCACCGCGTTGTTCGTCGTTGCCATAGCTAGCTATGTCGCCTCCTCTCGCCTTGCCAGACGAAAAAATCCTTCAGTTTCTAAATACGGTTTTTGGAAGGCGACGGGTATATTTATCAAAAAATAAACCCGGCGATTATCACATGATTTTTCTTTTTTTTAATAGCCTCATAAAGAATAATTGAGCATTAATTGCGCTTTGGAAATAGGTTTTTAATTTTTGATCCGTCATCAAATGCAGCAGTATTCCAACTTATAATAGGTCCGCTTTATTTACTTAGCGGTCCCGGCAGCAAAACCACTTATTAATCATTATTAATCATTACATAAGCACATAGCTGGATTGAAAAAAAATGGACGAGAAAGATAAACGATCAGAGAACCATTTCGCGCTTTCTGACATATTGTTAGATGCGATTCCTCTCGTCTTCTGCAAAGATATTAATGGCATATATCGGGGGTGTAATTTAAATCTGGCACAAACAATGGGGTACGTGCACCCCTCTGAATTTATAGGAAAAACGGTCTTTGACGTTCTGGATGATAAGGAGTCAGCAATATTAATCGATCAAACCGATCGCGAAATTATGCAAACCGGCAAGCCGGCCATTTTAGAGGAGACGATCACTACGCCCGCAGGAGTCAGAATTTATCTTTCTCAAAAACAGCCCTTGATTTGCACCGAAGGAAATGTCATTGGCATGCTAGGTTTTGCGATGGATATTACGGAGATTAAAAATAAGCAACAACGAGCCGAAGCCGAAAAGGAAAAGTATCAAAAAGAAATAGACCATTATAAAAATCTGACACAACAACATTCCAAATTTCAACAAATTGCCAATCAGGTCGCGCACGACATTGTTTCCCCTTTATCTGCACTGAGCACCATTATCTCCATGTTGAGGGACATTCCTGAACAACATCGTATTACGCTAAAACAAGCAGCAACGCGTATTGAAGACATTACGAATGATTTGTTGAAACATTACCGCACGCCGGACGCTAAAAATGCGGAAGCAGATAAAGAGATGGATATTTTTTTCACCTACCTGGGCTTGCGTGAAATTCTGTCTGAGAAAAGGGTTGAATACCATTCATTGCCGATCACCTTCAGTCACAAAATTGGACCAGGTGCGCATTTCGCGTTTATTCAAGTCAGCAGTAACGCGTTTCGCCGCATGTTATCGAATTTAATCAACAATGCGGTTGAAGCAATGGAAGGAAAAACAGGAACTATTCAAATTCAATTGACTGAAACAACCAAAAACGTGGTGCTGACCATTGCTGATAATGGCAAAGGAATTTCCCCCGAAGTGCGCGATAAAATTTTGGGTGGCATTCCTGTCACGGATGATAAAAAAAAGAGTCACGGTATCGGCTTGTGTCAGGTGCGTGACACCTTAGAACAAAGCAATGCCACGCTTGACATTGAATCGGATGAATCTGGTACAAAAATCATCCTCACCTTTCCAAGATCACATGCCCCAGGGTGGGCCACGACCAAACTCACTTTTCGCGCCAATCAAACCATACTGATTTTGGATGATGATCCATTTATTCACGGCGCCTGGGATGCGCGCTTCGCCAAAATTCTGGCGGCAAATCCGGAAATGCAATTGATGCACTTTACTAATGGAAGCGAGCTGCTGGATTTTCTTGCACCACTGGACCCGGCAGAAAAAAATAAGTTCTATTTGCTGTCCGACCATGAGTTAATTGATCAGGAAATGCACGGATTAAATGTTATTTCACATTCAAAACTCAACAATGCGACTTTAGTTACCAGTCATTACACCAACCAACATGTGTTGGCTTTTGCAAATGAATTACATATCCCCATTCTGCCCAAGCGACTCGCCCCTAAAGTGCCAATTCAAATCGTTCCATTGAAACCTGACCAACACAACCAACCAGACCAATCGCAATTGAGCAAGACGGATGTCATTTTGTTAGATGATAGCCAGGTGTTTGCAGACTCGATTATTTTTCGTTTAGTACATCGCAAGGTCGCGCACTATCTCGACCCGAGAGTATTTATAGCGGAGTGTGACGACTACGCCAAAGACACGCCGGTTTGTATCGACAATCATTTTGGTATCGGGATACCTTTTGATGGAGTGGAAGTAGCGGCACAATTACATGCGCGTGGATTTACACGTTTGTTTATTGTGTCCGGAGGACACTTTGATGAAAATTCATTGCCGGAATATGTGACCTTGATCAAGAAAATGGATTTGGATTTGTTGGATTCGCTGTAGAGAGGAGCAAAATCGTTAGGGCTCATCGACACAATTCAGGCGAACAACGAACTCAAAATTATTCCTTGATAACCTGCCGCAACTTAAACGCCGTATCAAAAAACACTTGCAACGCCGCCGCAAAATAAGCCGCTTTTTCCAGCGATTCTTCATTGACCAATCCCTGCAACATTAATTTGCCCTCTTCATTGGAGAGTTGCATTTTCCCGGTCGCAAAAAATGGGTAAGGTCGCATAACCAGCTCAAGAAATTTCGCCCCATTTTGTGCAATGAGCTTTTCACTGTAATCATGAATTGGTGACCACAACCAGATCTCGTCATTCACCATCGATAAATTCATCACAACGCCATTATTGAAACTAAACACAATGGGTGCATTAGCGTCGATCTTGCTCATGACGCTAAGCGGGCATCCCATATGGTTGAGCGCGTCTTTGATTAGTTTAATGATGTCTCTGTTCATTAAGTTCCTGAATACCTTTTTGATTTTTAGTCTTTTCTCAGCGGTAGTGCGTGACTGTGTAAATCAACTTTTTAGTTATTGTATTTTAAATATAGGGGAGGTCGCCCTCCAAAAAAGTTTGCTCCCCACGAGCATAAGTAGGGTCGTATTCTGGATAATATTTTTTTGGTTTTCCTGGGTTCATTAATACATCATTTTCACTAAATGACCCTCATCATCAGATTCACTAAAACTCGTGGAAGTTGAGGCGCCAGATGTTCTTTCAATGTTTTCCCATTTTTCTGTTTGAATATTAGCCATAGTGGGTTTTTTGCCATCTTCACGATAGCGGTGAGAATTGGCTTTTCTTTCATTACAGTGCGGCGCGTAGGCCTGCAGGAAATCGCGGAAGCTTTGAAAGCAAGGTGCAACATCTGTGCTTTTTGAATGCGTTGGCAAAATACCTTTCAGCTTTTGTAATGCGATGTAGGCTTCGTCCAACACTTCTTCAGCATTCCCAACTCGTTGATGGGCGCTTGCATATGTACCCGGATCAGTTTTTTGAACAATATTATCTCGCTCCGTTTTCAATTCCATAATTCTGCTTTGAAGTTGAGTAATTTTTTGTTCTAATTCAAAAACAACCGTAGCATGAAGAAACTGCTCTTTCGCAAAAATAAATTTTGCTTTATTGGTCTTATATTCTCTGGTTTTTTCCACTTCGTCTTTGTGATTGAGAGCTTCGTTTTTTACTACACTCTCACTGATTTTTCCCATTTCTTTTAATAAATGCGGACCAAATGTTTCGTCAAATTTTGGCAGCATCTCTGTTCCGAGTGTTGCATCAACAGTCTGTAAGAGGCGTGCTAGCCCTGTTCTTTTGTCGACCATGCCATTTATTTTTTCCAGCTCTTCGATAAACTCTTCCGTAGAACGTTTTATCGCATTTTTGGTATCACACTTACTTATAATTTCTTTACATGCTTTTGCAATAGCGAGAGTTTTCTCATAAATTTTATTTGCACTTTCCTCATCAAGGGGCTGATTTTTATTGGACACATTTTCTGACAGACGTATGATTTGTGCCATTTCGTCTAAAGACTTTTTTATATTTACCCATTGCTTAACAATTTTTGTACCTTCAGAAGAGCGTAACGCTTTGTCCGGATACTCTTTTCTTATACTGTCAGTTAATTTTCTGAGTTTGATTTTAAGGTGCTGAATTTCATCCTTTAATTGTTGCTGGGAACATCGCTTAATTTGATTGGCTTCCCCATCATTATTTATTGTGCTATCGATCAGGTTACATATTCTTTTGGTTTCGGCAAGGCCAGAACCTGGTTGTGCAGCACGCATCTGCTCTTGCGCAAAGTTGGAAAAAAGTGCTGTAATGCCGCCCTTTTGTTGCTGCTCAATTATTCTCCAATAACTGTCCTCCTTAACTACACCGGTTTCCGCATCAATTGTGGAGCGAGCACGAGCATTCATATATCGCAGAGCATAATAAAACATCGTGTCGCCTGTGTACCATTCGTAGAGGCAGTCGCTGTCCGAGAGTGAATAACTTATATCTCCCGTCAAATTCAGTCCTGGTATCAGCGGCAAAGCGAATTCGGGTATAGGTAATTTCCACGCTTTACTCAGCAATACACGTGTAAATAGTTGCTGGTAACCTAACTCAGGGAGTTCGTGTGGTTTAAACCAACGCATTTGTACCGTAGCTTCACCGGAGCCCGATACTAATGGTAACGCGGGACCAACACCTTCCAATGAAGACTCAAATACAAGACCGAACTCTTTGGTTACATCACTCCCTTTTAATACTTTTGAGATTGCCGCAATTTCATTAATGCCGAGTGTTGCTCCGCCACTCATTACTACATCGATATAAAAGCCACTACGCAACGTATTTGTATGCAAACGCTCGCGTACCAGAATCTCAGCTTTAAGCCCTCCGCCTAAATTCACTACCCAACCGTAAAAAGCTTTCAACTCACCTTTAGCTTTCCAGTCCTTAGTTTCGTAAGTAACGCCTTCTCTGATTTTACAAACTTCAGCAGATTCACCAGATACGGTTGCCAGTACAGAAGCTTCTAACTCTTGCATACTTGTTCCAAGCGGATTTTTTTGTTGAGACGGAATAATTTTTTCCCCTTCATCTACTCTTAGCGCTGTGTTTTCCGTTGTTTGTTGAGCTCCCTCTATCGCACTGTCCTCGCCACTATCTGAATTAGAAGAACTGGCTGGGAATGAATTTAATTTCGGGATAGGAACTTTATGGTGGTTACTTTGGTTATCCAGGCTAACCAGACCAAATAAGTGTGCATTTACAAAAATGAGATTACGCTTAAATTGATTTTCATCCTTCGCTCCGTAACGATTAAATAATTTTTCTAAAGAGGCATTAATGTTTTTTAATTCTTCCGCATCTTTTTCCTTGTTTTCAAGTAGGGCAATTTTTTCCTGGAAACCCATATAGGAGGTAAAGTCTCTTTTTAAGTAACTAAAACATTCCTTTATATCCAAACCCTTCTTTTCAACCGCTTGTATGAGGCCATATTCTTTAAAAAGCGTCTGCTGTAATAGTGCTTGTTTCGCTTTTTCTTGGGGCGTACTGCGCAATTCCACTAAATTAGTTATCTGTTCATCTTCAAAACCGTTCGTTTCAAGATAACTCCACAATTCTTCTTCAGCTCCGCTTTTATCTGGCATGCCCAACATTTTTAACACTTTATCGCCGATTGACGTGAGCTTGATTTGGGCATTTTCCTCTTGCCAACCCTTGATAATTTGTTCGCCAATAACCTCAAATTGCTTTTCTACTCCTTTTTGTATATCTCTTTTATCTTGTGTTGACTTTAACGGGTTGCTCATTCCCTCAATCAAAGGCGTAAATCGTTTGGCTGTGAGTTTAAAATGTTCCCACCCGAAATTTGCTTCGATCCCTGCTCCAAAGCCGGTGTCAAAAATATCGACCTTTGCGGTGGACGTTCCATGCACCGTCAAAAGTTCCGCCCCCGCTTTAAATACACCTCTATTTAAGTTGCCAACAGGAAGTGGGATAAATGTAATTGGTGCTTTAGTCTTATCTGCCGGTACCCAATCAGAGAATTCCCGCGAATCTGAATTCCCACTTTCCTTCAGTAAATCGTTCTTAAACTCTTTTTCTCTTTGCTTTATTTTTTTCTTATATTGTTTAGTTATCGCTTCCTCTATCTCGATTCCTTGCATTGGGTTAACGCCCTTCGTTTTTTCGTCTATCTTACTTTCACATTCGCGCTTTAATCTTTCTATCTCTAAAGTGTGCTGTAGCCATTTTTTTCCAATCCCAACATTCTCTTGTAACGCTGCGAGTTCTTCGTGCGTTCCGTTAGTGACAACTTTTATTTTGTTTAATGCGAGTTGTCTGTCTTTAAGCACATTCAAATACCTCAACTCACTTTGTAAATCAGTTTCCTGTTCAGGCTCGTCTTTTGCGTTACTTATTTCTTCTATTCTTTTTATAACTTCTGCCAAACTTTTATCACCCCATATAACATCCAGGTGAGGCAAATCCATGTTCAAATCTTGCAACTTTTGCTGCAGGCCTGACAATTCCAGCTTTAAACGCCGTATTTCAGCATCAAACTCTTTAGTTATAAACGCTTTTTCATTTTCAAAACCATGGTTGAGTGCCTCTATCAGTCTTTGTCCATGCAGATCTTCATCTGCTACCGATTTTATTTTTTTTATAAAAAATTTTTCTAGGTGCTGTAATTTTTCAGTTAAATATATTTCTTCTATTCGATGTTTTTTAGAAATAAATTCGTGATCTTCTTTCTCAAAATTTGCCTCTTCGGAGGCATCCATTTCAATTCTTAATTTCGCTATTAATAACTCCTTTTCTACTTTCTTTATTCTGGACTCAGTCACATACACGCATGTATGTCGCAACTCGCTCTTCTCTTCATGGGATAACAGTTTGTTATCGATTTTTTCCATTTTTCTATCATGAGCAGACTTAATCACTTCTATTTGCAGATTAGCCAATTCTTCCAATTTATTCAGTTCACGTATTTTTCTTTGCGCTTCAGTGTCCGGAATCGTCTGGTCAGAGGCTGAGGCTAAGATATTGAGGCGACGTTCCCTGTCTTCTTTTGTTTGTTCATATTTTGCATTTAAGCTGTCTATCTCTACAACCTCATGGCCTGTAAGGCTATCCAACAGATAGTTTCGTCCCGCTAACCGAATTTTTTCATATAAATTACTTGCCGCCGTGGTTATGCCAGATTTTTCTAAATCGCTAACAAAGCCATCGACGAAATTCGTTGGGCTCAATGCCTTTCTTCTTGATAAGTAGGGAGTTAAATTTGAATTACGATGATTTTCGTCTATATATAATCTGAACTGATTTGCCGCATCATTTTTTTGATCAGCCCACTCTTTATACTCACCTTCTGCTTTTGTAGCCGTAACCGCGAATGGAGTGACATCAACAAGGTTAAACACTTCATCTTTAACCAGAGCCACCCCAGCGGTTGTCCCGATTTGCGCCAGCGTTAGTTCACCGTAATAACCCTCATCATCGACGACTTTCTTATATATCCAGCTAAATAAAAATTTGAAAAAACCACCGACCGTTATCCCCGGTGCGCCAGTAGCCAGACCAATTGAACCTCCTTTGGTGGTGGTCTCAGAATATCCCTGGTTATCTTTTTTGTGATTGATTTTCACTATCTCAGGAATACTCGCTTCACGAGCAAGGTTTCCAAATGCCACTTTGCATTGGAGATCTAAGCCTTCCAATGCTCTCAAAATGAAATCCTGATGACCTATATCGTCAGCCAGAGATTTTGTCGTTTGGTCATTGTCGAGATGTGCATAAAGGTTAGCTACTTCTCTATCATTTACCGCGTCTTCCCATGCTTGCGATTCTTCTTGTTCTGTCGGGGCGCGGTTTGCCTGACTCTCTATGTTGGCAACTAATTGTTCGTAGGCGGTATTTCTTTTATTCTTATATGCTTCCCATATCGCTTCATACGTTTGATTTTTTTCCTTGAATTCTTTTTTGTAATCTTTTAACGCAAGCTGAATTTTTGCTGAGACATAACTCCATTCTTTGATGCTGAGAGGAATTTTCTTTTTGTTAGCCAAATCCAGATACGCAATAGCAACCGTTACAGGATCAATTTTTGGCAATTTTTTTAACTGGAGACAGAGATGTTCGCGACTTAGAATCGTATCTTTTCCTTTCTCACTATCTCCAGCTTTGGAAGATGGGGAGACAGGGGCACGGTTGTTCCCGACTGGAGGCCCTAATGAAATAGCCAGTTCATGCGTTTCACACTGATAGTCTTCTAGCCAGGCTTGGTATCCTTCTTCATTGCATAAATTAGCAATACCCCCAATTCCCCAGATACTTGTCTGAATCAAATCGCTGGCCTTGTTTTTTACGTATACCAATGCATTTACAAAAGAAGAAGTAAGACGATTGGGGATATTAAAAATGTAATCGGCTATCGTTTCACCAAAACCAAGATGATTAGTTGGGCTATTACCGGAGGAAGGGATATTCGGAAGTTCATCCCCGTTACTGACGGATTTCAATGAAGAGGAGAAAGCAGAGCCGTCCCCGGGCTTTTTTTCTTGTTTGGGGGGCCGTGAGATGTCTGCGCGCGGAGTTAATGGTAATGCTCCTAAAAATTCCATTTCACACCTTCCCTCTTTAACAGATATTCACTGCGCACATATTCGCTTTTTTCATACACCTATTACCAATGCATATTTTTTATCTGTTGGGTAATTAAGGATGTAAATTAAAGTTTGTTTTATGAGCAAAGCAACATCTGAATGCAGCACATTGCATGCATTTTTTATGAGAGCTAATTCGAGGGAAGGTGTAATTTCTAAGTTTTTCATGTCTCGTTCCATATTTTTTGTACGTTTTACTATTTTTAACGTCTCTTTATATATGGAACATACAAGAAAACCGGGTAAGAACACCAGTGAGGAATAACACGTACGGGTAACTACGTATAGTTGGAAAGTAAAGCTAAATTAAAAAACTAAATAGTAAATGCGAGGCGCAGATTGGCTTGTGCGCACCAAATCGCGTTATCTGATTACCGATACACAGGGTATTATTCTTTTTCGCCGCAATGAATTACGATGAATGAATTGCAAAGCGGCAATTTTTTAATGGAGAAAGCGATGAGCAAGAGTCATGACAGTAAAAAGGCGGTTAAAAAAGAGCCAGCCAAATCACTGAAGGAAAAAAGGGAAGAGAAAAAAGTTAAAAAGGAAGAGAAGAAGCGTCAACAGTGATCAGATGAAATTTGTACGGTTTACTTCTGCTTATGAACCTTAAGCAGGATGCGGTCTTTCGTAGGGTGGGCACGCTTTTGTGCCCAGGCGGTTGGTTAATCAATCAAACTCTCAAACTCTTAATGTATGTCTCGGTTTATCAAAGACCGCGTGGGCACAAAAGCGTGCCCACCCTACTAAAAACGGGAACTCCTCGCTTTACATTCCCCACTAAATTACTACCATTGTTCGCCGTCCGATGTACCTCGCGACGTCACTCCCTACCCCTCCCCGTTATAGGAATCATCATGCGCCAGCTAGCTGCTATGAAATATTTTGTCATCATCGTCGTCCTGGCTTCGTTCATTGCAGGAGCCTGGTATCTTAAACATCGTCACAGCGCAACGGTGGTAGAAAGCGATGATCCAAACCAACCTTTCGTGGTCGTGGATGCTGCTGACCGCAGTTTAGATGGCGTTCCCGCATTAGCAATTACCTTCAGCCTGCCATTGGATCCGGGTAAAACGTTCGATAAATACATGCAGGTTTTTGAAATGCCGGATGTGATGAAACCGCATATAGAAAATAGCAACGACAATGAAAACGGTGACCAGGGCAATAGTCAGGGCGGAAATACCATAGTAAGCACCACCGCAGTCGACACCGATTTCACCGGCGGCAAATTGATATCAGGCGCCTGGGTTGTTGGTGATAACCCGCGGATCCTTTATTTCCCCAACATCAAGCCACAAACACGTTACATCGTTCAGGTACAAGTGAGACTTCCCTCAAAAAATGGCAAGACCTTAGCCAGTGAAGTCCGTTATTCGATTTTGACGGCGCAAGTGTCGCCCGCCTATTATTTTGCAAGCAATGGCATGGTGTTACCGGCTAAGCAAAACGGCGGTTTGCCGGTTGTTACCGTGAATGTACCGGAAGTGGATGTGCAATTTTTGAAAGTTAAAGAAGACCAATTACCGCGCTTTTTAGATCGTGTCATTAACGGAAAAAAACGAGGCTCGTCATCAAATAGTGAATCGGGCGACGATGCGGATAGCACATCCGTTGATGAATGGCAGCGCAGTAACCTGCACGGTGCAGTTCAAAATTATCAACTGGACGATTTACATAAACTGACAGAAAGTGTTTATGAAGGGCGTTTCGTCACAGAACAAACTCAAAATAAACGCAGCGTGACATTTTTGCCGGTGGAAGAAATCAACGAACTCAAAGAGCCCGGCGTATACATTGCGGTGATGAGTCAGCCCAACCGGTTTTCGTCTGAATACCAAACTACGTATTTTTATGTCAGCGATATCGGCTTGCACACGCACTTGTATCCGAAATCTGCCGATGTTTTTGTGAGTTCGCTTTCCAATGGAAAAGCGGTCAACGGTGTTGAAATTTCCTGGTTAGATGAACAAGGCAAAGTGTTAGCGCGTGCTGAAACTGACTCTGAAGGACATGTCCCTTTTCCCGAACAACCTAAAAATGCCAAAGTGATTCTTGCGAAAAAGGATAAACAAATTTCAATGCTGGCGTTAAAAGAGCCCGCGTTGGATTTGTCTGAATTCAACGTAACAGGACAACCATATAAACCAATGCGGTTGTTTGCCTATTCAGGTCGCAATTTATATCGTCCGGGTGAAAATTTTGATGTGTCCGTAGTTGCGCGTGATGCCGATGGTCACAGCGTACCGCCCCAGCCAATTCAAGCCAAATTAAAAGGTCCCGATGGACGTGAGCAATTCAATGCGATATGGCGACCTGACGCGCGTTACTCCGGTTATTTCCTGCAACGCATTTCATTACCGGCGGATGCAGCAACCGGCACGTGGACTTTAGAGTTGCGGGCTGATCCGGCCGACAAAATTCCCGCTACTGTTTTTAAATTTGGCGTGGAAGAATTTTTACCAGAACGCATGAAGCTGGATTTGACGAGTAAACAAACGGTGTTAAAGCCAGGTGAAAAATACGCCATTGATGTGCTTGGAACTTATTTATACGGCGCGCCCGCTGCCGGAAATCGCTTACTCGGCGTTGTGCAGTTTGAGCGTGACGTTAACCCATTAAGCAAACAATATCCCGGCTTTGAATTCGGTGACGTGAATGAAACTGAGAAAAAAACGCGCAAAGAATTAGAAGAACACACCTTGAATGACGAAGGAAAAGCAACGATTGGAATTGATCTGTCGCCAGCTGCGAAACGTCATTCACCGTATTCCGTCAGAACGACCTTGAGTTTGTTAGAAAGTGGCGGTCGCCCTGTGGTGCGCAGTATCGAAAAAGTAATCTGGCCAGCACCGGTTTTAGTTGGAGTTCGCCCTTTATTTACAGGCGGCTATGCGTCGGAAAATAGTCCGGTCGATTTTGAAGTCATCCGCGTTGACAGTGCCGGTAAATTACAAGCCAGTGCCGCGATGCCGGTGCGTCTGTTCCGTGAAGATCGTAATTACTACTGGCGTTTTGCTGACGATGGCGGCTGGCAATCTGGCTTTACTGAAACGGATGAATTGGTTGCGACCAGCAGCGTCAGCATCGCTGCAGATGCACGCGGCAAATTGAGATTGCCGGTGAAGTATGGTCGTTATCGTTTAGAAATTTTGGACCCGGCGACCAGTCAACCGTTGGTGTATCGCTTTTATGCCGGATGGAATGCCCAGGACAATGAATCACAAGGCAACAGACCAGATCGCGTTGCCATGAAATTAGATAAAGCGGCATATAAAGACGGCAGCGGAGAAAGCGCGCAATTAACCATTACACCTCCGCATGATGGCGAAGCATTAGTGATGGTGGAAGGCGATCATGTGATGTGGTTGAAACGTGTTTCGGTTTCGGCAAAAGGAAGCACGATAAGTATCCCGATCAAAGATGACTGGAAGCGACACGATTTATATATTTCCGCCGTTGTTCTGCGACCTGGTAATCAGGGGGCACAAGTAACACCGGCCAGAGCATTGGGAATTATTTATTTACCGCTCAATCGTGCTGACAGAAAGCTTGAGGTGACTATCGAAGCACCGGCAAAAATCAAGCCGGATACCAGCGTCAAAATTAAAGTGAAAGTGCCCGATGCAAAAGATCAAAAAGCGTTGGTGACGTTATCCGCTGTGGACGTTGGCATATTAAATATCACCCAATTTGCGACGCCCGATCCGTTTGAATTTTTCTTCGGCCGCTTGCGTTATGGTGCTGATATCCATGACGTTTATGGCCGCTTAATTGAAAAAATGGCGGGTCAAAAAGGGAAGTTGAAATTTGGTGGTGATAACTCACCCAAACCTGGTAAGAATTTGCCCAAAAAAGTATTACTGGTTGATTTGTTTAGTGGGCCAGTGCTGTTAAACGAACAGGGCGAAGCCGAAATCACGCTCAATGTGCCCGACTTTAATGGCACGTTACGTTTAATGGCGGTGGTCAGTGGCGTGGATAAATACGGTTCCAAAGATCAGGAAATGGTGGTGGCAGCACCGTTGGTTGCTGAAATTGCGGCCCCCCGCTTTTTATCATTGGGTGATAAAGCCTTGATCGCGTTGGATCTGACCAACTTATCCGGAAGTGAGCAGCAATTTACGTTGAACCTGAATGGTGGCGAGGGATTAAAAATTGGTGATGGTCAGAAAACGGTTACTTTAAAAGATCAGCAAAAAATCACCTTACGTTTTCCATTAGAACCGCGCGGTGCGCTTGGTTTGCAAGAAATGGATTTAAAAATTGCTGGCAAAGACAATAATAAAGAAATTAAGTCAGAACGTCATTTTGCCTTGATGGTGCAAGCGCCAACGCAGCAACAGCAACTGAAAAAACGTTATACAGTCAAGGCGAACGACAGCTTAGAAATTAAAGATGTGAATTTATCTGGACTGTATCCAAGTTCCGTATTGGCGCATATTCTGGTATCGGACCAGGCGCCGATAGATATCCGCGCGGCAGTGCAGGGCTTGCTTGACTATCCGTATGGTTGCTCTGAACAAACCACCAGCACGGCTTATCCGCATATTTTTATTGATGAAACGCTGGCTAAAAAATTCGGATTGAAAGTGTTCACCCGTGAACAACGCGTGGCCATTATCGACAAAGCGATTTCACGCTTAGCGACCATGCAGGTACAGGGCGGTATTAATGCGGGTGGATTCAGTTTATGGGGCAATGCATCCGGAGTGGAATATTGGTTGTCAGCGTATGTAACGAACTTTTTAGTGGACGCGCGGGAGCAAGGGTTTGCTGTTCCCGATACGCTTATTAACAAGGCGATGGATTTTCTATTGCGCGGTTTGCAAGAAGGCGTTTCACGTTTGCCAGTCAAACCCGGAGCCGACAGTATGCTGATAATCAATCGTATCAGTGAGAGTGACAGAGACCAGGAACGTTTTAATGTGCTGTCATTCGGCGGTTATGTTTTATCGCGTATCAATAAAGCGCCGCTCTCGACATTGCGGCAGTTGCATGAATCGCGCGCTTTGGCTACCACCGGTCTGGCGCTGACTCAGTTAGGCATTGCGTTAAAACAAATGGGCGACGGTGAACGCAGCAAAATCGATTTAGCAAAAGGGTTGGAAACGCCACGTAAGTCTGGTTACTGGTGGTACGACTACGGAAGCGCGTTACGCGATAACGCCTTGATCTACAGTTTGTTGCAGCAATATAAAATCAAACTGGGCGGCAGTGAAAATCTGTTGCCGATAATTGCCAGTGAAATGGATAACCACCGCTATTACAGCACGCAAGAAAAATTCGCCTTGTTTCAGGCCGGGCGCTTTTTGGCGCTACAAACTGGCGAACCATGGTCAGCCGGTTTGACCGTGAATGGCAAGACCGAAACTATGCGCGGCGGAGGTAAAACGGACAGTGCGGCGTTCCGTGAACTTACCGCACAAAATCTGAGCTCTGGTTTGAAGTTAAAAAATAATTTCACCGATAGTCTTTGGGTAGAACTGGCACTCAGCGGCAATCCAATCAAATTATTGCCGCCGAAAGAGGACATCATTAAACTGAGTCGCACCATGTACTCACCCGACGGAAAAGTTATTGGCGACCGTCCGTTAAAAGTAGGTGAGTCGGTGATCATGCACATCAAAGTGAGTGCCAATGCCGCAATCAGCAACGGCATGGTGGTTGATCGAATTCCGGCCGGGCTGGAAATTGAGAACACCAATATTGTGCAGGGTGAGCAGATGAATGCGGTTAAGTTCGACGGCATAGATCCATCCGAAGCGATGAAAGATCCGCGCATTAAACACGTCGAATTCCGCGATGACCGTTTCGTGACTGCTGCGCAGTTGGATAAGAATATTCTTAATTTATTTTATCGGATGCGCGTGGTTACGCCAGGCAAATTTGTCGTGCCGCCGTTGTACGCGGATGATATGTATCGGCCAGATATTTATGGGTCGAGCGGTGGAGGAGAGATGTTAACGATCGCGGAGTAGATGCGGATTTCCGTAGGGTGGGCACGTTCTTTGTGCCCACCATGGTTGAAATATCAGAAAAGGTCAATAAAGCGAAATGGTTGAAAAGCCATGGAGTGAAGTGAAAATAATCTTGATTAACGATGGTGGGCACAAAAAACGTGCCCACCCTACATTCGCCTTGCTTCACCTTTTGTGATCATCATTTTTGAAAGAAAGAGTAATGCCGCAATACATTCGAACAAATGCAACTGGCGCGAGTTATTTTTTTACCGTGGTCACGCATCATCGCCGTCCAATTTTGTGTGAACCTATAGTTCGGAATGCGTTGCGAGCTGCCATTGAACGAACCCGCACTTCACGTCCTTTTACAATTGATGCCTGGGTATTAATGCCGGATCATCTCCATTGCATTTGGACTTTACCCATCGGCGATGCAGATTTTTCCACACGATGGATGAAGATAAAAAGATCGGTATCCATTGCATGTCATGATCATTACCACGATCTTGAATTAATGAATTCATCAAAACAAAAACATCGTGAATCCACTATTTGGCAACGTCGCTTTTGGGAACATCAACTCCGTGATGAAAATGATTTTGCTAACCATATGGATTATTTACACTTCAATCCGGTAAAGCATGGTTTATCGCAAAGCGTTTTGGAATGGCCTTATTCCACATTTCATCGATATGTAAAAGAGGGCGTATATGCGCCTGATTGGGGATTGGAAATCAATTCTCCGACTTATCAGCACCTGAATAAAACTGACCTTCTTTAATTTCTCAAACATGGTGGGCACAAAAACGTGCCCACCCTACGATTAGTCGTCCAAATCCGATTGCAATGTCGTTTCGTAATCTTGTCCGCCATAGAAAATGCCAATGATAGATACCAGCTCAGTTTCTACAGCGAAGGCAATGACAGTTCGCTTTTTATAGTTCGTGATACGTAATCCATGGCGTATGTCATTGCGGCACGAACCACGATGCGGGAAGTTTTGCAAACTTTCGCAATACGCGACGATAGAGCTGATATACGTTCGGCAATCTCTGGCGAAGCGGCTGCTGCAATGTATTCATAAAGCACAATAAGCTGTTCTCGTGCCTTGGGTGTGAAAATGACGCTGTACTGCATTATGTTTTTGCTTTGGTTTTTTTGTGTACAGCAGCAAGAGATGCTTTCACTTGTTCAATAGTAAGTGCCTGCGTCGGATCGACCTTCAGTGCGTCATAAGCCGGCCCCACCTCTTGTACCAACCAATGTTCCATGGCGCGATCGCGTGCCATCAAGGCACGCAATCCATCCCGGATAACTTCACTTTCAGTGGCGTACTCGCCGGCTGCGACTTTGTTTTTTACAATGTCTGCCATCTCGTTTGGCAGAGTAATGCTAAATTGCTGGGTTGATCTCATGATATGTCTCTATGGATTGAATAGGATTTAATCCTACTGAATTGAATGTGTCATGTCAATAATCGCTAAGCAATAATTCCATTAATAAATTAATCGTGAACAAATTCCTTCAACCATTAAAACGCCACCTCCATAAACACCGGATCTGCTATGGCGTAGCCCTCGCATTTGTATTGTTGATGTGGGGCTTGGATAAACTATTCCCTCTCCCTTCCCCCGGTCGCGATTCATTCAATGTCATCGTCGTCGCCAAAGACGGCACGCCATTACGCGCGTTTCCGGATCGTGCTCATGTCTGGCGTTACCCGGTTAAATTGAAGGATGTGTCACCGCTTTATATTCAATCGCTGATTGAATACGAAGATAAAAATTTCTGGTGGCATCCGGGCATTAATCCGTTTTCAATGGTCCGCGCTGCTTATCAATGGTTATGGTCTGGGCGTATCGTTTCAGGCGGTTCCACATTGACGATGCAAGTTGCGCGTATTCTCGACCCGACGCCACGCACCTTTGCCGGAAAATTAAAACAACTGATACGCGCCGTGCAATTGGAGTACCACTATTCAAAAGAAGAAATTCTCACGCTGTACATTAATTTTGCACCGATGGGCGGTGTGTTGGAAGGTGTCGAAACCGCCAGTCGCGCTTATCTCGGCAAGCCGGCGAAGCGCTTAACGCATGCGGAAAGCGCGTTACTCACGGTGTTGCCGCAAAGGCCTTCCGTGCTGCGACCAGATCGTTATCCGCAAAAAGCGCAAATGGCGCGTGACAAAGTTATCCGTCGCATGCAAGGAATCTGGAGTGCCGCAGACATTAACGATGCGCTCACCGAACCAATTGCCGTATTGACGATACGCGAACCACTACTCGCACCGTTGCTAGCACAACGCATGAAGAATCAGCATCCCAATCAATTAAAAATAGAAACAACGATCAACACTACAGATCAACAAATTGTTGAAACTTTATTGCTCGATCGGGTGAACGTATTACCACCCCGCATTTCGATGGCCGCGATGGTCATGGATAATCAGACGGCAGAAGTAGTCGCCTATGTTGGTTCAGCCGACTTTACGGATCGCGACCGTTTTAGCGATGTCGACATGGTGCGCGCCTCACGCTCGCCAGGCTCCACGCTCAAACCGTTTTTATATGCGTTCGCTTTAGATGAAGGACTGATTCATTCCGAATCGCTTTTATCCGATACCCCGCAATCTTTTTCCGGATACCAGCCAGGCAATTTCCAGCAAAATTTTCATGGGCCGGTCAGCGTTTCTGAAAGTCTGGTGAAGTCGCTCAATGTGCCCGCAGTGCAAGTGTTAGATCAGTTAGGATCGGTTCCGTTCGTGTCGATGCTGCGCCGCGGTGGATTGAAATTAGATTTTCCAAAAGGCGCCACGCCGAACTTAAGTGTGATTCTGGGCGGCGCAGGAGCCAGTCTGGAAGACATGGCCGGCGCGTATTCTTCTTTCGCCAGAAAAGGAATGGCAGTCACGCCGCGTTTTGTTCCATCCGCTCCGGTGCAAGAACGGCGCATGATGAGCGAAGGAGCGGCCTTTATCGTGCGCGATATATTAGAAACGGGCGGACCAGTCGGGCGTGCGGTGGAAGGTAGTTACGGCATCGCCTGGAAAACCGGAACCAGTTTTGGTTTCCGTGACGCGTGGGCGTTAGGCGTCACGCAACGTTACACAGTGGGTGTTTGGGTCGGACGGCCCGACGGCACGCCGAATCCCGGATTTTTTGGCGCCAATATCGCCGCGCCTTTGTTGGTGGATATTTTTAATGCGTTGCCGGAAGGCCGTGAGTTTAATTCAGCTTCCATGCCTGGCACAGTCAGACAAGAAAAAATTTGTTGGCCTTCCGGTACGCGTTTAGAAGACAACATTCAAAATGAACATGATCAACTTTGTCCGTTGCAACGTACCGCATGGACATTAAATGGCATCGCGCCGCCGACTTTTTCTGATCAGGTGAAATCCACGAGCCAACGGTTAACGTATTTTGTCGATCTGCAAACCGGTAAACGTGTGTTACCCGATTGCGCACAGCATGCCTGGCAACAAAAACAAGTGATGCGGTGGCCTGCTGCGTTGCAGTTTTGGTTGGACCCCGATTTAAGAAAAAAATCAACGCCACCGGAATGGGATAGCAATTGCGGTGCCGGTTTCGTTGAGAGCACTCCGCTAAAAATAATGGGTATCACTAATGGTGAAATAATCCGGCAAACCAATAGTGGAAAAATTCCGGAAGCAAAAGTGGAATTACGCGGAGTGCAAAATGCTGGCAGTGAAATCTATTGGATGATGAATGGCCGTTTGTTGAATGGAAATAGCAGGAACCAGACTATCCAATTCCCGCACGCTGGTCGTTACGACATTACTGCGTTTGACGATCAGGGAAATTTTGACCGGATAGCGGTTAGCGTTTTAACGGATTAATTTTGTGCCGGGCCTTGCCATAACGTCGACACCAAAGGCCAGTAAGTCGTAATCTGTAGGGTGTAATAGCCGCAGGCGTATTACACCGTATGTTCTGTGGTTGTTACGACGACCATTCATGGATGGAGTTTCATCGCCAACGTATACAAACAAACAAGAAAATTGCCGAAAACCCAATAGCTTTCTTTTGCCTCATTGAAAATGCCGCCATAAAACACCGTCGTGGAACCCCCCAATAGTTATTACTTCCGAAATCAAAGATAATCTCAGCCTGATCGTAACCTCCCATGCTCAAGCAAAGTGAGGATTCCTTTTTTACGTAAAAACGGAATAATTTATTGGAGATTAACTTGTCATGGATCCTATTACACTTCCTCGTTCCCCTCGCGCGCTCTCTCCCTCAAATACTCAGGATATAAAACCAAAACTACGACCAGAAGAAATAGAACGGCGCTTGAAAGAAGCGTTTTCATATAAAGAACATGGTCATTTGGAAAATGCGGCGGAAATTTATGCGGAACTGGCAGAACAAAATGTCGCGGAAGCGCAGTGTTTTTATGGTGTCCTGTTGAACCATGGAAACGGTGTTAAGGAAAATTGCGAAGAAGTACTCAGGCTGTTAACCGAAGCAGCTTCACAAGGATTTTTGCCAGCTAACATCGAACTTGGAAAAATGTATGCCTTGGGTTGGGGTGTTGACATTGATCTTCTTTTGGCGAAAGACCATTTTTTAAAAGCAGGAAACGATCCGGAGGCACAACTTTGCATGGTTTTTTGGTACCCGCAGATCGGCGAAATCGATGAATCACAGGCGCTCAGATATTTTCGACAATCTGCTAAGTCAGGGAATGGTATTGCATGCACAAAATTAACAGAAATCTATGTCAAACAGAAAGACTATAGGAGAGCCAGGTCGCATGCTAAACAAGCTGCTGGCCTGGGAATACCAAACGGATGGTATAGCTACACCTACCTTCGTATGATGGGTCGGCTGGGAGCGTACCAAGAAATAAGGAAAGATACAAAGGCAAGTCCAGACATCATAATTCAGGAGGCGATTTATCTTTTCAGACGAGTTGCTGAATCAGGTATTAAAGAGGGATGGATAGCATTAAAAATACTATACGAGGTCACAAAATCATCGGAAGAATCGCATAGTGAATTGCTGAAGCTGGAAAAATATTATGAAAACCTTCCTCACTGGAACTGTCACACTGGATGGAGCAAGGTATATAACCATTTCAAGCAATCTGTAACGGATAAAGACCCTATGGCAATTTATAACCTGGGAATGATGCATCTGGAAGGACGCGGTACCGTAAAAGATCTTGTCGCAGGGCTGGCCTGGCTTGAGGAAGCATGTTTGTCAGGAGATAAAAGTGCCAGGCAACAACTTCAAATGATGCTTGCTAAAGGTTACGCCGAATATTCCGCAGCAGACATCATTGCTTGCTATCTGAAAGCAACGCAACAAAAAGAACCTTGGGCACTTTATCGGGTTGGCAATCTACATTTACAGGGAGTTTTTGGTGTTAAGAAAGATCGTGGACTAGCCTTAAGGTGTTTTGATGAAGCTGAAAGGTTAGGAGTAACAAAAGCTAAATCTCAGGTTGAGAAGATATTGAATGACTATGAAAAAAATGGTGTTAAAGAGGACTCGATAAAACCTGAATCAGGTACTGATTATCAATTTCCTTTTTATTTGCTCGATACGGTATACACATTTCCTATCCAACATATAGTCGCGGCAGAGAAAAAAGTACCATGGTCAATATACCGGCTTGGCACAATGCATCTAACAGGTTGTGGCCTTGAGAAAGATATCGGGCGAGCCGTACGGCGCCTGGATGAGGCGGAAGCACTTGGAATTGAAGCCGCTAAACACCAACTAAACGCGATGAGCAGTAATCCCGAATATGCTTCTTACATTGTGGCCCATTATCAAGATGCTGATGCACAAAAAAAAGCACGTGTACTTTACCGGCTTGGTCTGGCACATATAAACGCTGCTGATCAGGAGTATGATTTTTTTAAAGGCTTGGATTACATTGAAAAAGCCGCAGAACGCAATTATCCCGGAGCAAGAAAACAACTGAACGAACTTCAAAAAAAGCGTATTGCAGTTGAACCGAAACAATCAACGAAACGTTCTGCAGCGTCTTCTTTTAAAGAGCCGGTTTTAGGAGATGAGAATTCTTTTTTTCTTACCGATTTTGCATTCGACTTACTGAATAGCAACGCATCCGGTACCAGAGTAAATGCTGTGTCAATAGAGGAAATAATTTCTGCTTTTTTTGGTGCGGATACTTTCTCCTGGAGCTTCACTTTTGATCAACTGATACCTGACTTTCTCAAAAGCACACCTAAAAAACAGTGAAGCAAAGTCGATTATTAAGGATTTTTTTACGCTTTCGTATCTTTACCAAATATAGTTTAGTAAAGAGATAAACATGTCCATACTAAGCCAAAAACGGCAAGTGACTTTGCCAAAGGAATTGTGCGACAGATTGCTGGTTCAGCCTGGTGATCATCTGTCTTTTTTAGAATACGGCGGAAGAATCACCATCATTAAAAAAAATGAAGGGCAGCAGCGATGGCGTATTAAGTCATCTTGTCGGTCATGACAAATATACCGGTAAAGAATCATTACAAGATGCCCTGGCGAAAAAACACCGTGTTCAGTGTACCAAATGATTATCTCGTCAGCCGGTAAATCATCAACGCCGCACGAATAGTGGCGCGTTCTATTGACGGTAATTCTACAAATTCGTCGGGCGAATGATCACCGCCGCCTGCTGCGCCTAAACCGTCCAGACTATCGGTGTATGGCGCGGCAAATTGCACATCACCCGCGCCACGCAGTCCTGGCGGTATGGCATCAATTGTTCCCAAACCAGCATCGCTGCTCGCCTGTGAAAAAATCTCCAGCAATTTTTTATTACCCACCGTTGGCGTCATTGGTGGGTATGTTTCATAAAAACGAATTTCAGCACTGGTTTCAGGCAAATGCTGCGCAACAATTTCCCTCATGCGCACGTAAGCCTGGTCGCGTTGTTCATGGGTTAAATACCGCAAATCACCTTCTGCCAATGCTATTTTAGGAATCACATTTTTTTTGCCAAATGCCGTGCCTTTGCTGGTCTCTTCGTCATAACTTGCTTCTGTTCCGCCGAGAATAGTACCGACGTTGAAGGTGAGATCAGGTTCGATTAACTGCTCACGAAAACTGTTTAAGATACGCGCCGTTTCGTAAATGGCACCATAACCACCCGTACTAAATACGCCGGCGGAATGACCTTGTTTTCCGGTCACTTTAAGCGAAAAACCGCCAATCGCGCGTCGGCCAATGGTGGCGGTATCTTTACCGTTTTTGTCTTGCATCATGCTCTCAAACGCCAAAGTAATATCGCTGCGTTTGGCGGCATTAATCAGGTCAGCCCGTGCTACGTCGCGTGGAAAGCCAACTTTTTCTTCGTCACCACTCAAGACCACCATAATGCGTGTATTTTTTAGCGCACCTGCTTTTTGTAACGCACGCAGAGCGCCGATGATAACGACATCGCCCCCTTTCATATCGACCACGCCTTGTCCCCACACTTTGTTTTCTTTACGTATCCAAAGCGGCACCGGACTATCTTTTTCAAACACGGTATCCAGATGTCCGATCAGCAGTAAGCGTTTGCCTTGCGTGCCTTCATGTTCAGCGATTAAGTGCCCGGCGCGTTGCATCGCTGGCGGCATTTCTGCCCAATGTGTTTTGAATCCAAGTTGATCTAATTCGGTACGAAATAATTGACCAACTTCCCGAATGCCCGCTGCATTCATCGTTCCGCTATTTATCTTTACGCTTTTTTCAAGCAGATCAATAGACTGATTTGATTGCGCTTTAACTGCTGCGATAATTTTTTGTTCGGTAGCAGCTAAATTTGCCGCAGGTGCGGAAAAGCTAACTGCGCAGAATGCCAAAATAAAAAGAGGAAACTGAGACAGAAAAGGAAGTGTTTTTTGCCGTGTGACATATCGATAGATGCGCATTAATTTTTCCTGAAAGGTGGCGGTTAACTATTTGCCGAAGTTGTAGGGTGGGCACGTTTTTGTGCCCACGCGGTTGGTTATCAATCAAATTTTTAATGTATACCTGGGCCTGGCAATGACCGCGTGGGCACAAAAACATGCCCACCCTACGAAAGCCCATACATTCAATATCCGGCCGCCAATCCCGTATTTCCCCGTGGATCATTCGCCCCGTAATATTTATTATCACCCACCGGTTTTCCCTCCAGCGAAGGCGCGCCAACGATGATGGCGGTAACGTGGCCGTAACTTCGCGTATCAGCAAAACGTTGTCCCATGCCGATTAATTTATCGCGCACGTCCGGGCTGATGCTGAATCTTTCCAGATAAGTCACGTCCGGCATCCATTGTTCATGAAAACGTGGCGCATCAACAGCTTGCTGAATATTCATGCCGTAATCAATCACGTTAATTAAAGTCTGCACCACCGTCGTAATAATGCGACTACCGCCTGGTGTGCCTAACACCATGAACAATTTGCCGTTACGCAAAACAATAGTGGGGCTCATGGAACTAAGCGGACGTTTGCCTGGTGCAATGGCGTTTTTTTGGCCCTGAAATAAACCAAATGAATTTGGTACGCCGACTTTAGCAGTGAAATCATCCATTTCGTCGTTGAGTAACACACCGGTACCTTCAGCAGTTACGCGCGCGCCAAATGAGCTATTTAATGTGTAGGTTACAGAAACAGCATTGCCATCTTTATCAACGATGGAATAGTGCGTCGTGTTGTTGCCTTCATGTGGTGAAACACCCGGGCGCAGGACGCTTGAAACGCCTGCTTTAGTTAAACTGATCGTCTGGCGGATTTTTTTTACGTGCGCGTCACTTAATAAATAGTCGACAGGATTTTTTACAAAAGAAGGATCACCTAAAAAAAAATTGCGATCAACATACGCATTGCGCATGGCTTCAATTTGTACCTGCACCGATTTGGATGAACGAAAGCCCCATTCTTTTAACGGATATCCGTCAAGGATATTGAGAATTTCACACACAGCCACGCCGCCGGAACTGGGCGGCGGCGCAGAAATTAAATGCATGCCACGATAATTACATTCAACCGGAGCCAATTCACGCGGTGCATATTGATCTAAATCAGCTTGCGTAATAATGCCCTTGTTACTTGCGCTGGATGCAACGAGAGCGCGGGCGACTTCTCCTTTATAAAATCCTTTTGCTCCGGATTTACGGATGGCAGCAAGAGTAGCGGCTAAATCTTTTTGAATTAATTTTTGTCCGGCTTTAAAAGGTATACCGTTGTTTAAAAAAATGGCTGCGGACGGCGGATCTTTTTTAAAATCCATGGTGGCTTTTTCTAAAAAACCAACATCGCCTTGTTGCAGGACAAATCCTTCTCTGGCCAAACGTATTGCTGGCGTAATGAGTTTGTTCCGTTTCATCGTGCCATAGTTAGCTAACGCCATTTCCAATCCGGCGACTGTGCCAGGGACGGCGACGGCTAAATGACCAACGCTGCTTAACCTTGGAATCACATTGCCATGGGTATCTAAATACATATCTGCTGTGGCTGCCAGTGGCGCTTTTTCACGGAAATCAATAAATGTTTTACGGCCGTCTGCCATGCGGATAGTCATAAAACCACCGCCACCTAAATTACCTGCTGCCGGAAAAACGACGGCCAGTACGTAGCCAACGGCGACCGCCGCATCTACCGCATTTCCACCTTTTTTAAGAATATCAACTCCGGCTTTGGTCGCGAGATGTTGCTCGGTGACGACCATGCCGTTTTGTGCTGGAACTGGTGCGCTTGAAGCGGCCTGGGCGGAAAAGCTGAAGGCCAGTAACGCGAATAAAAAAACGGATTGACGGGTTTTATAAATGAGGGGGAAATGCATGTGGTCGTCCTTTTAATTTGAGTTTTTATTTTACTTTTCGCCCCATAAATCTACTCTATTCAGCCCCTCTCCCGTTGCGCGGGAGAGGGTTGGGGAGAGGGTGGTTGCTATGCAATAAACATTGTTCAAATTCCGTTTTGGTGGATTACAAATCGGATACTTATCAACTTTTTCCCAGGTTTCACGAACCCTCTCCCCAACCCCGCTATAAAACCCTTTGGGCTCAGGAAACTGCCCTTGCAAGGGCAGTTCGTTCCGCAGGCGCAGTGCATGCACTGCGAAACCCCTGCTACACCCAGTTGCGCGGGAGAGGGAGCTACATTTCGCGGGATCATGGGCGCGGACCAACTTTAAATCCGTTCCATTTCTTCCGGATCTAACGCGATGATATGTGATTGAAGCTGGCCAGCCTGGTCTTGCCATTCTTTGCTAACCCAGGGTTGACCTAATTCATCAATGCCATATATTTTGAAAAAATTGCCGATCATGGATTGAATCAGTGGCCGGTCTTCTTCCGGAAAATCGTTAATAAATTCCTGGCTTAACATGACGATGCGCACAATGTCGCCAATGCGGACGGGTTTGCCGTGACGGTCGGTTAGTTTGAGATCTTGCATTTGTTGATCCTGTTTTCCTGAAGCAGATAAAGATGAAGAATTAGAAATGTACGCAATAAATGTACGCAAAATGTACGCAAAATGTACGCAAAATGTACGCAAAATGTACGCAATTATTGCACGCCATACTTAGTCCGATACGCACTGACTGCTTTGGTAAATTGTGCGAATTGACTGGCCTGGCCGCTGGCTAAATAGTCAAATAAATCCGTTAAATTGGCGATGCAAATCACGGGTATGTCGTAGGCGCTGGTAATTTCTTGCACCGCTGAATGCACCGTTAGCGCATCATCTTTGCCTGATTTTTCCATGCGATCCAGCGCAATCAACACCGCGGCTGGGGTGGCTCCGGCGCTGCGGATAATTTCTACCGATTCACGTACCGAAGTTCCGGCAGAAATAACGTCATCAATAATGATCACCTTACCGGCCAGTTTTGCACCAACTATTTTGCCTCCTTCGCCATGATCTTTTACTTCCTTGCGGTTATACGCAAACGGCACATTGCGCCCGAGTCCAGCTAACGCCACAGCGGTGGAAGATGCGAGCGTAATACCTTTATAGGCTGGGCCGAATAACATATCAAAGGCTATACCCGAATCTAATAAAGTTTGCGCATAAAACTGCGCCAGTTTGCCCAGATTTGCACCTTCGTTAAAAAAACCTGCATTAAAAAAATAGGGAGATGTGCGACCTGCTTTGGTGACAAATTCACCGAATGAAAGGACGCCAGCTTGTACGGAAAAAGCGATAAATTCTTGACTGAGATTTTTCATGGGCTTTATCAATTTGAGTTAGACCAATTTTCAACTTTTAAATTTTTTACGCGACCAAATTCGCGCACATTGTTGGTGACCACAACGGCTTTAATACTGCGCGCATGCGCCGCAATAAGTAAATCATCTGATCCGATCATCTCGCCACGACGCTTTAAGTCCGCGCGAATGTCGGCGTAGTGTTCTGCAGCTTCTTGCGTCCAGTCCAGCACAGTTAAATGTTGGATAAAAGCGTGAAAAGATGTGGTGGCCAATTTTGGTTTGGTCGATAATTTGGCGCCATACAAAAGCTCTGCCATCGTCACTACAGAAACAGCCTGGTTCGCTAAAGGGATCTGCTGAATTTTTTCAAGTAACGCCGGATGTGAACGTTTCATAATGTACGAACAGGTATCGGTATCAAGAATGTATGCAGGCATCAGAAAGTACGCTCCTGAACGGGTAAATCGTCGACCTGGGACATGAAGTCAGCAGGAGCAACCGGCCCATTCGCCAGATAGTCAGTCCAGCTATAAGGATGCGGAGATAAAACAACCTCGTCACCTTGATGCCGGATATAAACTTCTGTCGCGTTTTTAAACTGAAAATCTTTTGGTAAGCGGACGGCTTGGTTTCGATTATTTAAGAAAATTTTGGCGGTGCGCATAATCAGGCTCCCTCTGTTTTTGGAGAGGTTCAGTATACTACAAAATGTATATGCAAAAACATATACATTTCTATGAATTTTCCTCGGACCATGAACTTGCCGTATTCAGCTCTTTCTCCTGCCTGCTTGCGAGTGGGCCAGCGAAAAGGTTACCCAACTAAAAATCGCGTATATTACTGCCGCCGCTCAAATCAAAAAATCAGGAAAAAACAATGGACCTCAACGAACTAAAACCCGAATACCAGGAAAAATGCCGTCAGGCTCTTGAAGAAGAAAAGACCCGCAGCCTGGCTGCCACAAACAACTGGGCACATGTAGACAGACCCAAAGTGCATGCTGACTGGGATAACCTTTATAAACAACTCGTCACCCACATTGATCACGCGGCGGTGACAGACAGCAAAGTGCAGGAACTAATCGCTCAACATTATCAAATCGCCAGCCGCTTTTATACGCCCGGCAAAGAGGCCTACATTGGCATGGCATTGTTTTACGAAGAAAATGCCGATATGAAAAAATTCCACAATCAATATCATCCCAGGTTAGTTGAGTTTTTAGGGAACGCTATTTGTCATTACGCATCGAAAATCACACCATGAAAATTATTTCCGCTAATTTAAACGGCATCCGCTCCGCTGCTAAAAAAGGTTTCTTTGAGTGGATGGCAGCGCAATCTGCCGACTTTGTTTGTGTGCAAGAATTAAAAGCGCAAGTGGGCGATATGCAACCTGAATTTTTAACACCGCATGGCGATTTTGGTCAATATCACGGACATTTTCATTACGCACAAAAAAAGGGTTATTCCGGCGCGGGCGTGTATAGCAAACAAAAACCGGATGCAGTCTGTATCGGTTTTGGCAATGACGAATTTGATGCCGAAGGACGTTATGTGCGCTGTGACTTTGGCAAGCTGTCCATCGTGTCGGTGTATTGCCCTTCCGGCTCTTCTGGCGAAGAACGTCAGGCGGCCAAATTCCGTTTTATGGACGTATTTTTAGCGCATCTGTGTGAATTAAAAAACAGCGGTCAGGAAGTCGTGATTTGTGGGGACTGGAATATTGCGCACAAAGAAATTGATTTAAAAAACTGGAAAGGTAATCTGAAAAATTCCGGATTTCTTCCTGAGGAACGTGCGTGGTTATCCAAAGTGCTGAGTGAAGTCGGTTATGTCGATGCCTTCCGTTGCGTTGAGCCGACGGCGGAACATTACACCTGGTGGAGCAATCGCGGTCAGGCCTGGGCCAAAAATGTCGGATGGCGTATCGATTATCACATCACCACACCAGCCATGGCAGCCAAAGCAAAACGTGTGGCGATTTATAAAGAGCAACGCTTTTCAGATCATGCGCCGCTGTCTATTGAGTATGAATAGAGAGCTTGAGATACCACGTTCCTTCATGCAAATTGAGAATTCAGCCAGAAAAAATGGCTGCTTAACCTGTGTCAGATCATTCGTGACGAATGCCACGAAAGGTAAATTGATTTAAAGAGAGATGTTATGAATAGGTAAGACCTGAGGCGGATCCAAACCAGCTTGACAATTTCAGACTGGTCTATATACTGGTCTATTGTAAATAACAGGAGAACTGGCATGGATATTGAAATTGGTTCATACGAAGCAAAAACAAAATTACCGGAACTATTACGTGGTGTACAAATGGGCAATCGGTATACGATTACGCTCCGGGGTGAAGCCATTGCTGATTTAATTCCATCAGGCGCATCGCAAAAAAATAACGTGGCGGCAGCCGTTGTTCATATGCGCCAATTGATGGAATCATCTCCACCCATTCTTGGCATCGACACAAAAGCACTGATTGCAGAAGGACGTGATTAATGCAATTTGTTCTCGATAACTCCGTAACAATGCGGTGGCTTTTTAACGATGGATCGCACAGTGATCAAACATATGCAAAATATGTTTTGCATTTGATCGAGGATGGAAATGTCATCGTTCCTGACGTTTGGTATCTGGAGGTTGCCAACGTGATTGCGAGAGCGGAAAGTAAGTTCGGATTGACTGAAGCGCGCAGTTCGGCATTTTTTCATGTGCTTCAACAAATGAATATACAAGTCGATCAGGAAACAGCCAGACATGCCTTGGGAGATACACTGCAATTGGCGCGACGCTACAATTTATCTGCTTATGACGCGTCTTATCTGGAGCTTGCCTTGCGAAAAGGGCTTCCGGTTGCGACCTTAGATGATGCACTTCTAAAGGCGCTAAAAAAAGCTGGTGGTAAACGTTTAACTTCAAAACTGCAATAACCCCCACAAAAAGATTCATCGCCCGTTCTTGTTCTGTAGGCAAATTTCGATAAAAATCGCTGCATTGTTTAGGCGACTCCGCCATTCCTCCTGCGCGGCAATGACGCGGCGACCCGGACGATGCTTAAGTTGATGCACATGGAGCCAATGGTTTTTAGCTAACGTTTATAGGCAGAATGCCGGGCCGATAAACCGTGAGCCCGAGCTGTGTGCTGTTCATAGGGTTTCCCCTAATATTTATTGCGGGCAACCCTGCATATACTTCACCAGTTCGTTTTTTTTAAGAAAAAACAAACATGGGTTTGAGAATATTTTTGCCATTGTTTCGATTAATTTATATCAGAAATAAGCGGAGCAAAATTTCAGTCAGAACAATTAAATCAAGCCGATGCTTTGGTGGTAATCCTCCCCACATTGGGTTCACTCGTTGTTAACTTCATGGTGAAAGCGCGTGTGAGGATTTATGGATTGCAGTATTTTTTAACTTTTTTATTTAATAAAGAGAGATATTATGGATTTGGCAAAGACATTTGGCCTCGGCGGTAAAAGTACAATCAATTCCACTTTAGCCAATGAATCACAGACAACAACAGCACAAGTAGTAAAACTTGAAACAATAGCCAGGGGACTAAATGCGCCCCGAAACACGGAAAACATCGCAGAGTATGGTGCTAATCCTTACAATGACACTCTTAAATTCGGTAGTCCCAGTCAGACGGAACTGCTGCAAATTGGGGCAACAAAAGAGCCACTCGAAAACGTTTATAGGGCAATAGCCGACACGTTAGCTAATGAAATTATATGGGACCAGGGCAGAGTACTTGTTACGTACCTAGACGCCACAAACCAAGATAGAAAGTTATACCTGGTTCCTTATCGCAGTGTTGTTTATATCGAAGCATACGGAAGGTCAGAAACTGTAAACGCCTCAATGGAAGTTTTGAAGGCGAAAGTGTCGGGATTTAAATCTCAACCGTACGGCGACGTACACTCCGACAGTGATGAAGGTTCTGGTCGTGGGGGCAACCGCAACAACCTTGATGATTATAGTTCTGTGGGGCATCGGGAAAAGTTATTGAAATTGCCTGACCAAGGCGGACCGAAATCTGTTCAAAAGAAGAGCGGCAACGATAGTGTTAATCCCTTCCACGTTGGAAATGACTCTGGCGGCAACAGTGACTCGGAGAGTGTCGCGTTTTCCCCGCTCGGCAAGCGAAAAGATAATCCCAATCTCTTGACACCAACCAAGAAGAAGACTGATGAGAGCAGCACCAGCAGCAGCAATGAAATTTCAACTAAAGAACCAAAAAAGCCGACTGGTAAGGAAGGCACGTCCAGCAAGAGCGGCAACGAGGATACGGTTCAATAACGTCACCACTTCCGGCCTGACCTGATGGCCAGCGCTCAGCCATCATTAAACCGCCGCGTCTTTCACACCCTCACCAGGGTTTGCAAGGCGTGGTGATTTTGATGACTTTCACTCGCAATTCAAAGAATGTTTTTCATCCGGTGCATCAAAAAAAGATAACGCTGTGACTTGGGTTAATCAAATGCGCCAACTGACAGAGAACACTTCCTCCAACTCCCGATATAAACACAAAAGTGCTGATCGCATCAGGACGTGACTAACCTGGTTAATCAATTGTCACTTTGCAAAACTGCCTACGCTATCTGTCCAATACTCCCCGTAACACGAACATCCTCTCTTTCTTCACTTGTCCGCAGCACTTCGACTAAATGATAACCACAGTGGGGGTTACCCCAATAGTTGATATTGGCGAAAGTGCCTACACTGCCTGTCCGTCTGGCAAGACTGTGTGTTTAAACGGGATTTTTGAATGGAATTCGAAAACTCCTGGTTTTGCCGGCGCTGGTAGCGGCGTTAAATTTGCCATCGTCCCTTCACGCGCAACAATTTTTGTGCGCTTCCATCAGCGTGCTTAAAGCGCGTTGGGGATGTTAGCGAATAGAAAAAATTTTTTTACTAACTTAGTTAATTTAAGAAATTGATCATGGAATTAATCCAATCTGACAAACCGCTTGTTCAACCTAAAGCCGAACCGCTTGCTCAACCTAAGCCAGTAAAAATAGCAATAAGCTCCCCCAAATCATTATATTGCGCAGACTATTTCAATGACCACACAAACACCGGATCTTTTGATCGTATTTTTGAGGGATTGAAAATAGTTGCAGGAGTAAAACCTGACGGAAATCAACGGCAGACCGTGCTTGATGAGGTCGTTCATCTGCGCTTGTGTGCGATTCACGGAACAGCACAAACGCAACTATCTATTCCTGTTTTGGTCAACAATGAAAATCAAACTTTGCATTTGCAGGAAATCAATGGCTGGGCTGTGATTTGCTTTAGTAATGGCAATGGCCAACCAATAAAAGATGTAAGACGCTTACACATGAGCTTTGCCGACTTAAGAGAAAAATTAGCTGCTCAAATAGGACATGCATTAATTAATCCGGTTAATAAATTATCTGAGCCATCTGGATGTATGGACTGGTTTGAAATCACCATAGGTAATTCAAAAGATGAGTCACGCCCAACGACAGACACCGGAATGATAATAAAGCGTGATGGCAGGTGTGCAATCGCCGTGGTTGATGGCGGCGCGAACAAATTAAATGAGCAGCAGTCTGCTCAATTACCTGTTTTTGGTAAGGCAATAGCCACGGCGGCATTGCACACGGTGGAATGCGGTATTTTGACGTTAGGTTTAAAAGACGACGAACTGCATGCTTTTTTTGTTGTGACAGTGAGATTGTTATTGCAGGCGCAAAATAGTGATATGAAGGAATGGCCGAAATTGAACGGTGTGGTGTTTTATCAGGAAGCAGGCTTGTTTGGCGTGTACAAAAAATTGGAATATGGCAGCGACGTAATGGGTAAGCACTATGTCAACGTCAATGTTGCAGACACAGTACCTTATAAAGGATTTAACAACGAGAACAGGTATGTATATCTGACGGCAATCAGGAACGTGGAAGATCGTGATGATGCGCTTCATGTTTCTATTGATGTGTTTGAATTGATTGCGGGTAAAGACGATTTTGTCGTATTGCCTTTATCAACTGATTCCTCCCGTTATAAGTATGTAGATAGGTATGCGGACTCACGATATAAAACAGCAATTGAAAAATTAAACCTTAATTCTGCGGTAACTAACGAAGAGGAAAAGCAGAGAGCAAAGCAAATACAAGGTATTGAAAAACAAAGAATACGAAAAAACAAAACGGCAGTTATATTTATCAGGGACGTTATCGAGTTTGCAGAAGAATACGACGGGCCGTATTTTAAGCCTGACACACAACCTCTGGAGAGGTTGAGGCAACAAAAAGAACAATTGATATACAAGCAGACTGAATTATTAAATGAATTAAAAAAATCGTCTGGTTCAGCGAAGAAAATAGCGGAAAAATATAATGAAGTTCAGATATTGCAAAACAAAGTTTCTGCACAACTGGTCATAGTCCATAAAATTTTTGTGCAGCAGGAAAAAGTGCAAGAAAAGTTGGAAAATGAGTTGGAGCAACTAAAAATACAATTGGAACAAAATAAGGAATTACAAACAGTAGTGTTGAGTCAACAGAAAAAAGTTGATTCAGTTCTAAAACAAAAGAAAGTTCTGGATCAGGCACTCGGGGAACAAAAGGAATTTGATGAAATTCTGACGGGACAAAATTATCATTTAATGACTTTTAAAGAGCGCCTGGGAAAAAATGGAAGCGAAGCTAAGAACACGAACGAGGTAAAAGAAAGTAGTTGACAATAAGGTGAAAAAATAATGGTCATCAGGTAGAAAATTTAGGGTCAATTCATTCTCTTGATAACATTACTTCACCCGCATCCATCGCTTTTTTCAAACAAGCCAAAAACCAGCTTAACCACACGGTGACATCCAGGCTGCCTTTTTGGCTCATTTCAAGCAGCTCATAGTAAGCATCATGCTCACGCTGTATTTGAGCGGAATAACTGTAAAAACGTTGTGACGTACCATTGGAGCGCGCTAACGCCATATCATTAATGGCGCGCGCGATTCTTCCATTGCCATCGCTAAACGGATGGATGGTTAAAAACCACAGGTGGGTTAAGCCGGCTCTGATCAATGGATCCATAGTGGATGCCTGAGTTGGCACATTAAACCAGCGCAAAAAACTCGCCATTTCGGGCCTGTCAACAATTTTGTGTAAATACAATATCAAAGATGTGGCTGCAATCGATCCTCAAATAGGATAATGAATCTACTCATTGCTGATCGCCAATTTGAAACAGGCATAGTCCATTTTTTAGCAG